>Ga0210037_1001417_pt1 | contig 14552 bp, 17 predicted proteins | sample CryGey08umfilter_3_FD_185451 | JGI IMG/M metagenome (GOLD analysis project Ga0210037, IMG submission 185451) | Groundwater microbial communities from aquifer in Utah, USA - Crystal Geyser 4/9/14 0.8 um filter (SPAdes) (version 3) | ecosystem: Environmental > Aquatic > Deep subsurface >...
AGTCGGAAGCATGCCAAAACAGGCAGGTATTGAATGAAAACACGCGGACGATGAATAAGATGTCTGATATGATCAAGGAACTGAAGCAAGAAGCAGATATAAATCATGAGGCGTTAAAGCAAGAGATAGCTAATCGGCCTCATATTGTACATAATCATACAACAATTACTCAATATATCCTAGCCAACAAGGAACCGCTATCACTTGCAGGAATTGAAGCATCAGTTACGATAGGTATGCAAGCAGCTGTATTAAGAGATGGTGCCCAAGGTATCGCACAATACGTTGTTGCAGAGAACAACTTGCCGAAGAAGGTTCATATCTCTGACAAACAAAGATTTGTCGCGAAGTACATGGAAACCTCCAATTGTGAAGAAATTGTCACTGATAAGGGATGTGAGAAGATACTAAATCACATCTTTGTAAAATTTGGACGAGATGGAGAGATTGTAGTTGATAGATTATCTGACGAGCTAGAAAAATATATGACACAACAAAATGATGATAGATTATGGCCCGACGAATTTTATGATCAACAGATGATGAAGCTTGAACGACTACGATTAGAATGGAAGAAAGCGAGTGAAGGTCATGATAACAAATTAAGAAAAGATGTAGCGAAGGCTATTGCTCGGCGGTGCCAATAAAAAATCTCTCATTTCGAAATGATGAGCTTGGATTTGAAATGATTTCCAACGTAGTCAGTGTTGCAATACCTCCAACTTCTGTTGCATGGGTGCAACAAAATGTTGCACCTATGCAACAGAAGTTGGAGGCGTGTTGCTTCGTCTACGTTGGAAATCATTACACATTGAGAGTTACACTGTGCAATCATCAAATTACTTCGCCTACGCTAAAAATCATTTCAGATTTGAGAGATTTTTTGAATATTGAAGTATGCTAAAAATCATTTCAGATTTGAGAGATTTTTTGAATATTGAAGTATGCTAATTCAAATTCTTGAAGATATTTAATATCATGGTCTTAATACAATTTTTTTCAAGTAGTGTTCAATATTAATTATGCTAAAATCCTTATCCTATGCTGGATAAGGTTTCATATGACGAACTGTTCGTCTTGATTTAGCTTTCTATCCCAACCGTTTGATCGTTATTGTAACGGAACTAGTGTTGGTCGTGCTTGAATTGGATGGCACAGTGAGCACACCTGCATTCCCGGCTGCTCCACACATAGCTAAAAATGATGATGACGAAGTAACATTGATTATTACACTCCCCGACACGGCCCCATCAGCTGTTGTCTTACCTATCATGGAATACGCAACTGGAAGCATAGCTGCTAATGAACTACCGAGATACAGTGCAACACCTCCATCTTCTGTATAAGTTAATTGATAAGTTACTTCATAGTATCCTGTCTGAACTATTGTGAAAACAGTTCCGCTTGCTGTAAATGGCGGATTATGTACAGCTGTACTCGCACTTATCTGGCCTCCAATATTAATATCAGCCGTCGTGAACGTAAATGGTTCTCCAGCAGATATAGCCGATGGTTGAGACCCAGATTGCGAGAATGACGCATACGTCGCTAGCCCTGACCCAGTAGGACCTGTTGCTCCAGTGTTCGAGGAGATCCCAGCAGGTCCTGTGTACCCTGTGAATCCTGTGTAACCTGTATAACCGGTTGCTCCCGTATTTGTTGCAGATCCACCTGGACCTGTAGGTCCTGTATAACCTGTGTAACCGGTTGCTCCCGTATTTGTTGCAGCACCAGCTGGACCGGTAGGTCCTGTGTAACCTGTTAAACCCGTGTACCCTGTGAATCCTGTAAGTCCTGTGTATCCAGTATAGCCGGTAAAGCCGGTCGCTCCCGTATTTGTTGCAGATCCACCTGGACCTGTAGGTCCTGTGTAACCAGTATAGCCAGTAAAGCCAGTCGCTCCCGTATTTGTTGCAGACCCACCTGGACCGGTAGGTCCTGTGTACCCTGTGTAACCTGTGAATCCTGTTAAACCTGTGTACCCTGTGAATCCTGTGAGTCCTGTGTAACCAGTATAGCCAGTAAAGCCGGTCGCTCCCGTATTTGTTGCAGACCCACCTGGACCGGTGGGTCCTGTGTACCCTGTGTAACCTGTGAATCCTGTTAAACCTGTGTAACCTGTGTACCCTGTGTAACCAGTATATCCAGTAAAGCCGGTCGCTCCAGTATTTGTTGCAGACCCACCTGGACCGGTAGGTCCTGTGTACCCTGTGTAACCTGTGAATCCTGTTAAACCTGTGTACCCTGTGAATCCTGTGAGTCCTGTGTAACCAGTATAGCCAGTTAAACCAGTGTACCCTGTGAATCCTGTGAGTCCTGTGTAACCAGTATAGCCGGTAAAGCCGGTCGCTCCAGTGTTTGTTGCAGACCCAGCTTGACCGGTAGGTCCTGTGTAACCTGTGTAACCTGTGAATCCTGTGAGTCCTGTGTACCCTGTGAATCCTGTGAGTCCTGTGTAACCAGTATAGCCAGTTGCTCCCGTGTTTGATGCAGATCCAGCTTGACCGGTAGGTCCTGTGTAACCTGTATAACCGGTAAAGCCAGTTGCTCCAGTGTTCGTTGCAGACCCAGCTTGACCTGTGGGACCCGTAGGCCCCGTGTTACCAGTGTGTCCACTTACACCGGTTGCACCAGTATTGGAAGCAGCCCCAGCAGCCCCAGTTGGTCCTGTTAATCCAGTTGGTCCAGTTGGTCCTGTTAATCCAGTAAGTCCTGTTGCACTAAACACACTGTCCGCGAAATCACTATATATTGCATCGAAAGCATGTTCAGTTGGTTGGATTGAGAATGACATTTATAAATACAATAATTATAAAAAAAAATCGAGAAATTAGGATCGCGGTTAATCATGTACAATTTCTCAAGAAGTTCAACCGTAAGCAAAATTAAGCAAAAATTAAGCAAAAATTAAGCAAAAATTAAGCAAAAAAAACTAAACTGATTGAGGGGAATCTAGACACTACCAAGTGTCTATATTTAAACGCATATCCGCCTAACGTTAACTATTGGAGTATTTTCGGTGTCTTCTTGCATTTCGCGGCAACGTTCAAGAATGTTTGTTCCATATTCTCTGTTCGGATATATTCGCGTTTCACTTTCTCTAGGAATGCCGTATATGATTTAATAAAATTAGAGAGTGCATTAAAATCTGTTCGAAGGGTATAATGAATTGCTATGCCAAGTTGGTTTCTGTCAAGATCAGGGTTGGACATCCTTGCGTCCGCGTAAAATGCGGACCATGATACACAAAAACCTCCAGGACCTGTATCTTTCAATCTAAGTCTATCATATTTTTCGAAGTGTTGCCAATAAGATTCACTCATGAATGAGTGTGGGGGATAGTATTGTTGTACGAAATCTTTACCCATTTCTTTTCGAAAAAGATTGTCGAGTTCGATATCGACTGTTTCACATCCACGAGTTTTACCGAATGTTCCCGTCGGATCAAACCTCTCAAGGGTTTTAAGTTTTGTATCGTAGATCATGTAATTTGCATGACCCGGTCCTGATTTTGACTTTGACACCCCAATCCCGGTCCCAGCGAATCCGAAAGGGAAGGTAATAAATCTCGGATTCCGCTTCAAACAATCCTTCATTTTCTCCCAAAATCCTATTGGAACGCTTATATAACCTTCGCAATCTGGATTTATCTGTATCCACCTCATTGATATATCTGTTTTTTTAAGTTTATTTGGTCGTCGTGATATATCAGGTATTACGATACAATCTGTACTGTGTCTGCACGCTAGATACAGCATAATTACATATGCCATGAAGGTAGAACCATTTTTTTGTTGCATCTCATCAGCGGGAGTGAGAACAGGGTATGTTAGATTACAATTTGTGTGCGGAATATTATAATGCTTCCAATAGCCATGTGAAATGGAAGCCCTAGGCAACTTGGAGGCAAATTCCTTATGCTTCTTGGAAACAATCTTCCTACTTTTCATAATCTTCCTACGACTTGCACTCTTCCTACTTTTCATAATCTTCCTACGACTTGCACTCTTCCTACGACTTGCACTCTTCCTACGACTTGCACTCTTCCTACGACTTGTACTCTTCCTACGACTTGTACTCTTCCTACGACTTGTACTCTTCCTACTCTTCCTACTCTTCCTACTCTTTCTACTCTTTCTACTCTTTCTACTCTTCCTACTCTTCCTACTCTTCCTACTCTTCCTACTCTTTCTACTCTTTCTACTCTTCCTACTCTTTCTACTCTTTCTACTCTTCCTACGACTTGTACTCTTCCTACTTACCCGCGATTTCCTTGAGCTCTCTAGAATGGTCCTACCAACATTACTACTTCTCTTTACACACCTCCCCGTCTTTTGATTGAGAATCATATCTTTTTTACACTTGAGATAAGCAAGTAGTGTTGATTTTCTCATCGTTGCATATTCTGGGATCTCCATTTCTTTGGCGATTCTCTTTAATTCGGATACAGTCAGCTTCTCCATTTTCTTATAGAGAGGAAAAATAGTGAATATGAGGAAAAATAGTGAATATGAGGAAAAGGGTGGGAAAAATGGGTGGAAAAGGGGTGGAAAAGGGGTGGAAAAGGGGTTGAAAATGGTGGAAAATGGTGGAAAAGGGGTGGAAATGGGTGGAAATGAGGTGGGAAAATGGGTTGGAAAAGGTTGGAAAAGGGGTGGGAAAAGGTGGGAAAGGGTGGAAAAGGGGTGAGAAAAAGGGGTGGGGGGGGATAGAGAAGCTGTAGACTGGCACGTGAGTGACCAGACTTGGATATCGTCTCAAAAACTCAAAAAAACGAATTTCGTGGGTTCATATTTGGTGTATTTCAGCTATTAATGAATTAGCAAAATGAATTATTGCCCCAATATTGTTATTTATGTGCAAACACTAATGTCTACCATCTCTAATATATGTCAACCACATCTTAGAAGCATTCTACAACTTGTTATTTCACGATTCCTCTACCGTGAAGAGATTAATAATATATGTGGGGCGAATATGTACCTCAACGAGTTATTTCTCGAGGATTGGCGGTATATTTATAGGATATGTCTGCATCATCAACCTCATAATTATGACGATGGACCAGCAATAATCGACAAGAGCGGTACTCAGGAATGGTATAAAGAAGGGAAGTTGCATAGAGGCGGGGATCAACCGGCAATAATCTACATGAACGTTACTCAGTTATGGTATAAGGAAGGGAAGCGTCATAGAGAAGGGGATCAACCGGCAATAATCCACGCGAACGGTAATCAATGGTGGTATAAGGAAGGGAATTGTCATAGAGAAGGGGATCAACCGGCAATAATATGGGCGAACGGTGCCCAAGAGTGGTATAAGGAAGGGTTGCGTCATAGAGATGGGGATCAACCGGCAACAATCCTTGCGAACGGTGATCAGTTATGGTATAAGGAAGGGAAGTGTCATAGAGAAGGGGAACAACCGGCAAAAATCTACGCGAACGGTACTCCCGAGTGGTGGAAGGAAGGGAAACGTATATGTGCTTTATCCACATAACAACATTATGAAGAGATCAATAATTAAAATGATTTGTTGTATTAAGTATTGTTAAATTAATGTCATGCAAATATCCTCGGCTATGATCAGCCTTACTGGCAACGTTCCAGGCGACATATGCACCTTAATATGTGACCAAATTTACGATATGCTTGAAGTCTGTTATGAACGAGATTACTTCGCGGCGCTTCTTGTCGATGGTGTGTACGCCGACATATGCAAAAATATCCACCAAATATCGAAGCTAGAATCTTTTAGTCGCCTAAGATACGCCATATGCATAGGCGAGACAGCTCGCGACATCTACGAAACCATGGTAAGAACGAATAGTCGCCAGTTCCGTATGGATTTGTGGAGCATTGCAGAGGATATGAATACGCTTATACCTGGTATTGATTGCCCTGAGATCCGCATTTATCTCAGAAGGGACTTTGTCAAGGATTTCCCACAATTAAAAGCTCACTACCGTATCATTAGAGACCCATATATCCAGATAATGAAATAACATGTGTTCTAATCACACGCTATTTGACGTTGGTCATTATAATTGAGAATTCCAAATTTGTTGGAATTGTCTGAGAAGTTGGCGATTACTAGAAAAAGTTCTTATAAATGATGACGATAGCAAAAAAATCTCGAAAAAAGTTCCCAAAACACCCGCAGGAAGAGCAGGAAGAGTAGGAGAAATAGCAGGAAGAGTAGGAGGACGAGTGTTCGCAGATCCGTTCCGGAATCTATTTCAGCCACTAATCAAACCAACTCGAAATTGATTTTTTTTTCTCAATATTTTCCAAGAATATCAGCCAATGTCATACACATCAGTGATGATAGTAGAGGGTATCCTACTAGATGAGAAAGAGTGGAGGTCATACGTCAAAACATTGTGGCCTCGAAAAGTCTATGATGAGATGAAAGAACTGTTCCGAGATCCATATAACGAATTTGAGACATTTCACGAAGTGTGGGTGGGATATTCAAACATGGAAGACGCCTTAACATCCGGTGAATACGGCTCTCTCGAATCCGTGGACATTCAACTGGAGAAGATTAATTCTAAGACTAAGCATGCAAGAGAGTTGCATAAGATAAGGGATCGGATTATAGAAATGAGTGAAAAGATGAATGGATTAAGCTGGTTCACGTGGCCATGCGATAGCGATCTCACTGGTAAACAGTTTTTGCTTGGCAAACGCATCGACTCTCTAGGAACTAATAGCAATGATGCGATCTTGAATAGCGTGGTAGAAATTCCTACATCCAAGATTCGACAAGAAGATTTGCCTGAGATGTTTCAAGAGAAGCAGATTCAGATGATTCTGATGTATATGGATCGATTTGATTGACGTACACCCTCTTACACCAGTTCTCGTAATTGATTTTTTGTGTAAACTACACGGAAATAGTTGTGTATCTTCGTGATAAGGTACACATATCATCATGGCTTCTCTTATTGCTGACGCGAAGTTCACAGAGATGTCTACATTGACACGCGTGAACTCTACTGATATATGTTTGGGGGCGGGCTGTCGTTATCAACCTGAACCGTGCAACTGTTGGGCGTCGGACAAAATGAAACAATTTAAGCAAGAGATGGATAGTTTTGTAGATAAGTGGGTTGCGTCCGGCAAGAAGGCAACAACTATGCCGTGGTGGCAAGACGAAGGAGTACTCACTGATCTTCCTCTTCTTCCGCCACTTGAGCATGAAACAGTAGTGTGCATCCCTTGTGCAGTTCCTCTTCCTCTTCCTCTTCCGAGGGAGTCGAAGGAGCCTGCAGAGGAGTGGACAGTGGTGGTGGGGGGTAAGAAAAACACAAAGAAAAACACAAATAAGAACACAAATAAGAACAGGGATATCTGCAGGTATGTTGCAGCGGGGAGAAAGTGCAAGTATAATGATTGTCGGTACGCCCACAAGCTGTCTGAACTAGATGTAAGAACTTGTGGGTATGGGAAAGGGTGCAAGAAGGTGAGGTGGAAGAATGGGGTTTACTTTAATGCACCTAAGTGTGGACGGGCTTGCAACTACATCCATCCTGGTGAGGATATGGATGGGTTGTGGAAGAGGTTGATCACATGAATGGGGAACGGGGAATTAGGAATTATATATGAGCGAAATAGGCTCTACTTTCGGGTAGAGCCTTTTTTGCATGTGTAAAGATATAATATTACTCAAAGATCGTTGTAGAATCCGTGACTTGCACCTATGCCTCTGATATTGAGGGTTGTGAGTAGTGTAATTTCCGGCAAACTTTCTACGAACATTGTGAGTATGTGCTCAATGGGTTCCTTTCGATCTCTTTTTAGCCATACTTTTGTGTGTTCGAGATACACATCAAAAAACATCTTCGGTATCGAATAGAAATTACTGAAGACAATGATATTTAGTCGCCCATTTCCCTCCATGAATTTGAAAGTGGGAGAACTAACAAGATGAGTATTGATGTCGAACTTTGAAGTCATTCTGTATCTACCGCATATTTTGCAGAAAACTTTGAACTGTTTGTTCCTAATTAGTTCTCCAAGATGTATGAGTACATACATCTCTCCTAAGCCTTTGTTTATTGGTTGTTCGTGAGCATAGTAGTTACAATCATTGTTTTCCACATAGCGGATCATATAATCGCAGTATGTCGATAGTTCCTTAACTTCGTTATCTGGCATGTCTATGGAAGTTTCCAACAGAAATATTTTAGCATTTGGGACTGCGCATCGAATAGTTTTCAAATTTCGTAATGTTTGGTCATACCTATCGACAGGAGAAACTAAACTCCTCGCTGATACACCCTCAAGTTTGTTTGTTGAGACATGTATGATGCTCGTCACTGCTATCACAATATCCGTCTTATCGAGATATATATCTTCAGGTGTTATTGTGTTACAAAACAGAACCTTTGGACTAAGATTAGGTTTCACATTATCAATATTAATTTCTGTCACCTCAACAGGGATGACTTTCTCGACTAGTCCTGTGTTTAACCGGATTTTTTTCAATACACACGAATTCGGACCTACACGCTCTGTTCTTGTAACCTGAGTAATTGTGTCAAATATCTCGATATGCAAATCCACCCACCATGCAGCCGTTACATCTGATCTTATGATAGTTATACCATGGTCGGATATTATGTACCGAAAACTGTCCTCATATGGGTGATCATGAGTCCACACCTCGATGTTGTTGTGCACCGATAAATCTCGACGGTTTCTTCCTTCATTCATTTAAACACTCACAATAGTCTTTAAATTCGGAAGAAGGGAAGAGACATATATAATTGAATTATGTAGACAGGGAATCCCATAGACATATCTCTCAGACACTATCTTCCAACTAGATCTCAGAAATGTACTACAATCGGTTATTCCACAATTCCTCTTAATTGATTTTTTTTGAAGAGAAACAAAGGGAGTATGGGAAAGATGGAGAAAATAAGAGAGCTTGCATTCATGAAATTGTTCGAGATATTTGACGATCCTGATTGCGCTGAGGAGGTAGAAGGAGAGATATATGCGTGGGCGAAAAAAGATGGACATGTCGACCGTACATTGTACAAGAAGAAGTTCGTGATGTTGGTATTTAACTTGATAAGGAATAAATTACTTCGCGAGAGTGTCCTCGATGGAGATATCCCTGCGCGCGCACTTACCATACTTTCCGCTAAAGAAATGCGAACCAAGGAACAAGCCGATCGCGTCTCTGCACTAGAGAAGGAAGCATACATAAACGCTGCATTAGCTGTTGTGCCAATGGCCGAGACAGATCAATTCAAATGTGGAAGATGTAAGAAACGACGGTGTGTGTACTTTCAGAAACAAACTCGTTGTGCTGACGAACCAGCTACGACATTCGTACGATGTATGGAATGCGACAAAAAATGGACGTTCAGCTAGTTCGTCGAACTAGCTGACTATAAGATCGGAAAATGACCCTGGCGAATATCGCTAGGGTCATTTCCACGTAATTTAATCCATTCCAAGAGCTTTTGCTAAAGCATTTCGAGCCTCTTTCTTGTTCATCCCCTTGAGATTAACATTGCATTTCTTGCCAATTGCTTCCTTTGTGCACGGCGAATTCCGAATGGATCTGCGAATACTCTTCCTACTCTTCCTACTCTTCCTACTCTTCCTACTTTTTCTCCTACTACTCTTCCTACTCTTCCTACTCTTCCTACTTTTTCTACTCTTCCTACTTTTCCTACTCTTCCTACTTTTCCTACTTTTTTTCCTGCTACTCTTCCTGCTGCTCTTCCTGTTGCTCTTCCTCTTAGTACTCTTCGTACTCTTCGTACTCTTCCTGCTCACCCTGCGGGTGTTTCGGGAACTTTTTCGAGATTTTTTTGATATCGCCATCCTTTGTTAGAAGAAATATTTTCGAAATAGAGAAAAAGGTGTTGCAGCATATGTCTTACACAGATAATAGCAGTATATTACGACCCCTCTTACCCCAGTTCTCGGAATTGAATTTTTGAGTCAACTATGAGGGAAATAGTTGTGTATCTCAGCGAAAGGGTACACAAGAGCAATGGTAATGACTGTTATTCCGTGGTGGCAAGACGAGGGTGTACTCACTGATCTTCCTCTTCTCCCGCCACTTCCGTTTGCTATGATTGCGAAGTCGAATCGCACCGAAGCGGTTTATGAGCCCGAACCAGTGTGCATCCCTTGTGCAGTTCCTCTTCCTCTTCCTCGTCCGAGGGAGGCGAAGGAGCCTGCAGAGGAGTGGACAGTGGTGGGGGGGAAGAAAAACACAAAGAAAAACACAAATAAGAACAAGGAGATCTGCAGGTATGTTGCAGACGGGAAAAAGTGCCAGTATAATGATTGTTGGTACGCCCACAAGGCGTCTGCACTAATGGTGCAAACTTGTGGGTTTGGGGAAGGGTGCAAGAAGGTGAGGTGGAAGAATGGGGTTTACTTTAATGCACTTAAGTGTGGACGGGCTTGCAGCTACATCCATCCTGGGGAGGATAGGGATGGGTTGTGGAAGAGGTTGACCACATGAATGGGGGAACGGGGAATTAGGAATTATATATGAGCGAAATAGGCTCTACCTTCGGGTAGAGCCTTTTTCGCATGTGAAAATGATACCTCCTATCCCGTACTCACAATTGAATTTTGACGCAAACTCCTACTGATATAGTAGTACCTAGGCGCGAGGGTACAAAATGAGTGCAGCTTACAGAACTTTTTTCAAGACTATGTACGCTGCTCTCAAACAAACCTCTACATTGACTCCGGGTGATATTAGGAGAGAGATCAGCGTGAGATGGCATACAAAGAAGAAGAGAGCAGAGGGCAATGAGATAGAGGCGCGATCCCGAGCACTTCGTCCGATTATCGATCATTCACTTTCTGTGATGAAATCTTTCATGCTGTCGGTTGTGAATACATGGATGCAAGCTAGTAAGGAACGAATACTTCGCTTTGAACCCTTCAAAGGAACGAAGAAAGTTTGGAGCGAAGAGGAGAGGGACCTGCAGTTGGCGATTCATGAGTCAATGATGGACGCGCGATCCCGAGCACTTCGTCCGATTATCGATTACTCACTTTCTGTGATGAGATCTATCATGTTGTCAGTTGTGAATACATGGATGCAAGCTAGTAAGGAACGAATACTTCGCTTTGAACCCTTCAAAGGAACGAAGAAAGTTCGGAGCGAAGAAGCTTTGAGGAGGATGGATATGTGGGCATCTGCAGAAGATAAGGTTGTGGTAAATGTTGAGGGTGAGGGGAACTGCATGTACAGAGCATTGTCGTACCATCTGTTTGGAACAGAGGCACTCTATTCAGAAGTGCGTGCAGAGGTAGTCACAAGAGCATTACATAGTAAGTGCATAGGAGAAGAGTGGACTGATGCATTGTCATGGGATGATATTGAGGATAGTGCACAGGATGGACAATGGGGTGGACAGGAAATGCTGAAGAGCGCGGCTGAGACTTACGGTATTAACATTGTTTTGTTTGATGTACGAGCATCAATGGACGGGGAGACACACGAGTTCGTTATGGAACCGAGCGTCGCATTAAGGAACGATACGATTCATATCATGCATTATTTGAATCATTTCTGGATTGCTGCCAAGAGGGATGTGGCTGTGCAAGCGTTAGAGGTTGTAAAAGGTTGGCTCGCTGCGCAGGGTTTTGGGGACTTCCCTTTCCTCTTCGCAAATGAAGAGGAAAGAAGTGAAGTATTGTGGAACATGCCTCCGAACGATATCTCGAGTGTATTAGCGGTTGTCAATATCGCTGGAGTCTGTCGGTGATCGGGAATGGGGAACGGGGAACGGGGAACGGGGAACGGGGAACGGGTAAGGTAAGAATATGAATAGAAACAAGATAGGCTCTACGTATATACGTAGAGCCTATCTTGCGTTCGGATTTGTACACTTAGATATAATCTTTTAACCGTTAGAGATTGACGGATGAGTGCCCAAGGATATTTGTTCTCACAATTGATTTAATGTGAAAAATATGCTTGTAATAATTACCATGCCACCAATTACACGATCAATGACTGCCCAGTACCGGGCACGCAAGGATGCGGCCGTCAATTTATTAAAGTCTTTAGAAATAGAGGAGTGGCGTATCGATCGGGAGGCAGACAGACAGAAGGTAAAAGCGGAGAGGCAAAAAAAGAAAGATAGAGAGTTTGTTTTGAGAGATGACAAGAAGGCGTGGGTTGAATACGTAGAAGACAAGATACATTCATGTGAAAATGCTCATGGGAAAGAGAACAAGAAGGTTATTATACGGGATGTATTTAAGTTTTGTGGAGAGACACAATACAACTGGGAGATAAACCACTTGAAATTTGCAAGCACTGTACAACAACAGATTGAGAAATATAAGTTAGAAGAGAGAGAGTTTGCAGACGAGATAGAAAAGCTGATCGCGCACCGACTTGTGCGGATTATATAGGACTTTAGAGAATAAATCAAGAGAATAAATCAAGAGAATACATTTGCAAATAAGAAAGCCTACCAAAAAGGTAGGCTTTCTTGCGTACCGCTGATCATCCTCTAAATTGAATTTTAAGAACACGTAGAATGAGGTAAACGTCCTGAGACATGGCAAACATAATGGATATCCTGAATGAATATATGACCAATTTTCTCGAGAAGAATGTTGAGAATAAGGTCAAGGTAAAGCAGACTCTTATTGACTGGAAGTCAAAAGAAAATCAGTCCAGCCTGAGGAAGGTTTACACTGATGCATCAAAGGGATCTGATTCCAAAAAAGGCAAGAAAGCGTTGTCTGGTTACAATGTGTTCATGAAGGAGCAATATAAAAAAATGAAGGCTGCTGATGACCAACTAGAGAACGGGTATATCATGAGCATGGTTTCCAAGAAGTGGAAGGAGATGAGCGAGAAGAAGCAGCAGATATACAAGGACAAGGCATCATCTACAAACGCAACTATGCCTGCGAAGAAGGGATCGAGGAAGAAGCCAGGACAACCGAAGGGAGCGAGCAATGCTTACATCCATTTCGGGTTAGCTATGCGACCTACAATCAAGTCGAAGCATAGCGACTGGGATTTCAAAAAGATCAACAATGAGGTGAGCATTCAGTGGAAGGGTATGAGTGATAAGAAGAAGGAGAAGTACATCAAGCTCGCGGAAGCCGACAAGAAGCGCTACGAGAAAGAGATGGAGAAGTGGAAGGCAGAGCAGACGAGTGATAGTGAGGAAAGTGGTGCGGAGAGTGGTGAGGGAAGTGGGGATGAGAGTGGTGAGGGAAGTGGGGATGAGAGTGGTGAGGGAAGTGGGGATGAGAGTGGTGATGAGAGTGGTGAGGGAAGTGATGAGGAGTGAGAGATGAGTAAAAAATAAAAAAAAATATGAAGACTTGGCCTGCCTTATGGTAGGCCAACCTTCATGTCGAATTTTTCATTGTAGTTTTTTGCTCTAAATCGAATTTTTAGTGTCTTGTATTTGGGTTAGGTATGTCACATATGCTAATTATCGAAAACGAAATGACTTACAATGAGCGTGAGGAGGAGGCGCAGAGGAGGAACGCTTCTCTTGGAAGTGTACCTGCATACTGTCTCTACTACGCTAACAACATTCCGAAAAGTCGGAAAAAGTGCGAGGAGTGGTGGAATACTGTTGGGCATACAAGTGTTGATTCCCATGCGGACGAAGACGTACCGGAGTACGATTATTCAGATTATGAGTACCCGGAATCTGATTATGAGTGCGGGCAGTGGTGTTATGCCTTTTCGGACGACTCGGATGAGTAAAAGGACGTAGTAAAGCTCTGGGCCTAGCGATCAATCGCTGGGCCTATCTTTATGTTGGTTTTGGTAGTCTCGAAATTGATTTTTGAAGCGGTATTACATGAAGAAAGATGTCCGAGAAATGGCAACCATGATGTACAACGACTATGACATTGATCAGGATGATCAGGAGGAGGAGGATTATGGAAACGAGTATGAAAATACAGAAGAGGAAGAGGACGACGTCCCTATTCATTATCTTGATTTGTGGGAAACCGCTCAGCAAGAATCTCCTAATCCGCGTTTTCCTCTAGGTCGGGTGTGGTATCCAGCACAGTTGTGCGGTAAGAACAGTCGTTTTTTGACCATGAATCAAGTTGCTCGTAATGCACGTTTATTGGCCAAGACAGAGATGCTGCACGATTATAGAAAGACATGCACTGCAATCCTCAATCTTCCCCGGTTCTCGAAAGGCTTTCTGGAAAAGCAGACAAGAGAAAAGGAGATTCAGGACAAAGATGCACAGGCTCGACGTCAGGAAGCAGATTGCAAAAAGAAGAAAAATAGACCGAAGAGGCTCAATGCATTTGCTGTGTTCTCGAAGGAGAAGAGCAAGGAGTTGAAGGAACATAATCCAACGATGCCCGCCAAGATAATCGCCAGCAAAGTGTCTTACATGTTCAAGAATCTGTCTGACTTCGAGAATGCCAAGTATGATGCTAAGGCACAGGAGATTATCACAGCTGGACGGAAAACAAAGAACTTCAGTCATAAGCGCAAGATAGTTAAGGTAGTCACGGACGAGACGATGGACATTCGTCGAGCCGAACAAAGGA
>Ga0210037_1001436_pt1 | contig 14468 bp, 29 predicted proteins | sample CryGey08umfilter_3_FD_185451 | JGI IMG/M metagenome (GOLD analysis project Ga0210037, IMG submission 185451) | Groundwater microbial communities from aquifer in Utah, USA - Crystal Geyser 4/9/14 0.8 um filter (SPAdes) (version 3) | ecosystem: Environmental > Aquatic > Deep subsurface >...
CATCTCCAAAATCACAAAGAGCGCGAATGCGGAATTCTCCGAAATTGTTTTTTTCAGAAGTTAATTCAAATTTAGTATTTTTCATTTTTCACCTTTCAATTATTTAGTGGCGCGATTCGCATGTTTTGCATACTAAAAAAGTCGTACATGATTCCATGTATAGAAAGAGATACAGCGATTCCATGTTTACACTTGATTGCGCCGTGCCGCGTGTAGAGTTTGATTAAGTTCGGCATGTTTTACTCCTCCCAGTTGCCTGCAATGTTTGCCAACTCTTGAGAAATAACCGCCTGCGTGAATATCAGGCAGCGCATAGATTGGTCGTGTTTTCCGTCGCGTAACAGTTTTGCGCACAGCTTAAATGATTCGATCTGCTCCTCTAATATCTCGGCGGTATTTTTTGGCGTGTATTTTTTCATGGTTTTATTCTTCCAACCTAACGTTGAACTCTGCGCACTTTATTTTTGCTTCGTCCATGTTTTGCACAGCGAATCTGCGAAAGTCTCCCAACAGTCCGTTGGTCATTACGATTGACAGTTCGTGCGGCTTGTTGCCAAGAAAAGCATGTTTTACCACTTTGGCAAAGCCGTTATATTTTCGGTTTTCCATTTTATTTCCCCTTCAAAAGTTCACGACAAAACGATGTTTTAGTATATTGCTCGGTAGGAATCATCAATCGCATGTTTTGGGCGCACGATATACGTCCACCCGCCAGACCAATGACGCATAGTCATAAACAAAGCCCAAACAATCCACGCCTTCGCCATGTTTTGAGTCTCAAGGTAGAACTTGCCGTCAAGGTCAGATTCAATCCCGCCGGATACGTTGAACAATTTGGCGACAACTGGCAGGATGCGCGCCGATGTTTTGTTGCAATTGAAGTTGCGAGTTTTTACGGTGTACATTTATAATTTCCTCATCTAGTGGAATGATAATTCATTTTCAATTTCTTTTAGTTGCACCATTATATCTCCTGCTCTTTTACTTGAAATATGCGAAGGCCATCGTATTCCAAAAGTCAAATGCTCAATCGTTTCTGATAAATTATCCATTGCCATTTGATATTCACTTTCATTATCTATTGTTGCCATTTCATCACCTCACAAAGTTAGTTGTTCTTTTTTTCATAATCTGTTCTGACTGAATACACCCTATCAGAGCGCACAATTCCGAACAGGAAATTTATATTTCTTGCCGCTTTCCTCGCCGCTGAATAACTGGGCAAACATTCGCAATAATTAGCAGGAGAGAGCGTTAACTTGTTTCCATTGTTGCAAACTTGCAAAACAGTGTACATTTCATCACCTCATAAGTTAGTTAGAATCCCCACAAACGCGTTAGGATGCGCTTTAAGCGTGTTTTAGTGCAATGGTCATCCAATGATATGCGAAGGCTTAAAACGGCGCGTCTTCGATTTCTTTATACATCATGATGTAATCCCCTTTTTTCGATTATCAATCTTGATTAACCCATGTTTTACGCAATGTCGTTTCAGGGCAAGGCTAATCCCTGTTTGCGTCATACCGAATTGCTGCATTGCCATTGCTTGCGTGGCATTGTTCGCCAGCATCCAGTTATAAACCTGTTCGCCTTTTGTGATTTTTACATTTTCCATTTTATTCACCTTTCGATTTTGCGATTGCATCAAGTGCTGCACGATGTGCACGAGGGTCATTCGGCATCGCTTGCAGATATTCAAGAGCGGCCAACAATTCAGGTGCGGCAGCGAACAGATTTCCGATGTTTTGGGTGATGCCTTCATCCGTTAAGGTTGCCAGACGGCTTTTGTATTCATCAGCGCCATTTATTCCGTGGCCGTCAAAAGTGTAAGTTTCCATGTTTTCAGTCTCCAAAGTTAGGCGTTAAGTGCAGAATCAGAAAATACCCGTTTATTTTTTAGCACACGCTCACGGAATCGCTTTAATCCTTCAAGGCTTGCCGATACGCGGAAAGTGGTATTCCCAAACTTAAAAGGCAAGAATTGCTCACTGGTTTTATATGCCGAATTACTGGCATTATCAATGTTTTTGATAAAGTCTATAAGAGCGCCATGTTTTGCCGGATTCAATCCATGCACTTTATCCGTCTTTGGCTTTGGAATAGGGCGCAGCTTACCGATAACGGATTGCACCTCTTCACTGCCATGATTGCACGTTTCCCATGTTTTCCCGGCAAGCCGAGCATATAACCTGCCGATATTCTTTGCCGATAGCAAAGCCGCAAAAGGCGTTTTATATGTATCGCTACCGCTCCGAACAAGCATTCCAGTGGTGACATGATAAATAACCCACAATGGGGCGTAGTTGAACAAGCCTTCGGCAGCCTTTACAGGGTGCGACAAGGCGAGACCATGACCCAACTGATACCCTGACACCTTGACGTAATAAACAACTCCAGAATCACGAACCTGAGTCAGGAATTCAATTTTATTTTTGGTTTTCATTTTCAGCACCTTTCCAATTTGAGGGGAGTTCTACACCTTCATCATCTGCACATTGAATCAAATACTCTACGTCATCAGCATTTAAGCTGTCAGGCGAATATTCATCCAGCAGGTCAGTCAAAAACCCTTCATGTCCTTCATAAGGCGTTGAATGCCACAATTCCAGATTGCCAGTCGCATCATTAAGCATGGCGCACTGGTAATCAGAATTGACTAAGAACACAAATCCTGAATTGCGATTAAATGCCAGCTTTACCCCGTCATCACAAAACTCATCAGGCAAAGGCAAAGAGAGCAACTTACTAGCTAAATAACGTTCACGACTTCCAAAGTCGGCCAAGTTTTCTGTATATGCGTTTTTCATTTTATTTCCCTCTCAAAAGTTAAACAGTAATAGTTGCAGCAAAGTCAGGAGCATCAGATAAATTCATGACTTGAACCCTGCATTTAATACATCCGTGATCCTTTTCCAATATACCTTTCACCTTTACAGCCTGAACCATATTTACACATTTGGTATATAAAGGTATTTCATATTCACCATTAGGTGCAATTCCCCAAATAATATATTAAATCATCACAATCCCTTTCAGTAATTACAAAACAACTGGACTGAAACTATTATATCAGAATGAACGAATAACGCAAGCAGTTTAGCATAAAATACATGGCAAATAGCCCACAAACCCCGCAGGCAATGGATTGACACGGTTTTACCAGTAAAATTCATCGGATAACCTGCTGATTCTTTTGGATAAAGTACCGTAAAATCAAATTATTCATTTTTTTTAATCCTATAGTGTATCTAATACATATATTTTTTTTTATATTTTAGGGTTAAAGATGTTATTAGTAGTATATTCAATGGCTTATATGTGGAATTTTACTGGTACATTTGTTTTAGTATATTTTTTTTATTGATTATAATCATAAGCATACCCTTGTTATCGCATCAATCACTTTAACTTTATTTGTTAACTGATTGATATTGTTACAATAATTTTTATACGATAATAATTCACTTTAATCAGCATAATAAATGTATGTATAATGTATGTACATTTTAGTAATTTGTATATACAACGTGTATACAATGTATATACATTTCATGTTTTCTGTGTTTTGATTACAATAATCTCATGTTTTCCATGTTTTTATTGCTGTGATTGGCTTTTCATTGGCTAAAAAATATTGCGTGTTTTCCATGTTTTGATGATAGTTGATTATGGTTGATTATGATCGTGATGATTCCATGTTTTGGATATATTAGAAAATGCTTATATTCACACGCAAAAAAAACCATGTCCATCTTGAAATGGTTACATGGTTTCGGTTTTGCTGATTACGCTGATTTAGTTTAGATCCACGGGTTAGACTGTTTTGTTATTTTCCCTGCGTAGTCATAACCGCTGGATGTTGCCCACTGTTCAGCTTCGGATTCTGTTGCGAAGTATTGGACAAAGTCAGTTCCTTTGTCTAGCTCATCAATACCATTTGTAATTCCGTTCGGGTATGTTTTTGATAATAACTTATAATGTTTTGCTGGAGGTCTGATTGGAGAGTACCCGAAGCATTTGGTTAGCCATGTTTTGCGCATGATAATCCCTTGATTGTGCTAATAGTTGCCATGTTTGCAGTCTCCGCGATTATTGTTCCCTTGCGATTCTTCCATCATTGTGCCGGTAATATGTCTCTGCTCTTTTGCGATTATTTATTATTCCTAGCAGGTCTATCACACACGACCAGCCTGATATATCCTCTTCCCATATATCATTGCCGTTATGCGATAGCTGAATATATTTTCGTCCTTCATCGAACGTTATAGCGTGGAATTGTATTGCTGTTTCCATGTTCTGCCCTTTCGTGGTGGTGTTTCCATGTTTTGCTAGTAATTTCTTGCTAATTTTGAAAGATCTTCCGTGATTTCCGCAAGCTGGCAATCATACGCCTGGAACACTAACCCACCGCCGAAATCGCGCCCCGTGTATTTTCTGCCGCCCAGTTTATTTGCGGCCTTGATAGCTGCGGCGTATGAATTGAATCCTAAACCGATCCACGACCTGACGAATCGAGGGTTGCCAAATTTGTCATTTTTTACTTGCTGAAAATTTTCCATCATCATCCCCCTAAATTTTTGACCGGTGCAGCATACGCACCGAAAATGAATTATTAGACCAAAGTTCAAAGCCTTCGGCATCGAATTTTAAAACACACGCCGCACCGAGTGCGAACGCCTGGAGTTCCAAAAGTCGCTTTCCAAAATCTGTGCTCCTTGTTTGGAATACAAGCAAATCGAATGCTGAATTACGTTCAGACGCTTTCATAATCATCTCCTAAAAATTAGCCAAAGTGTGGCGTTTTAATCCCGATTTGGTTTATCAAGATATACAATCAACCCGGCAGACCTAAATCCTGCCAGTAGATTTAAAAAAGGAATAGCGGTCCGAACATTATAAAATTCACCCTCATCCACGTTGTTCATATTCCAGTATTCGGTTTTTTTGCTGGAATGCTGCAAATTTTTCGTCGCACCTATTGCGCGCAATGATTTTTTATAAACCATATCATCCCCCTAAAAATTGGCCAAAGTTAGCCCCGCCGCGCCCTCGTGGGAAGACGCGACAAAATAACTTTTTAATAGCGACCATCTGCGGCATAGTGCCGCATAATCGCCTTGTGATTTATATCGCGCCTCCATCGCTCCATAAGAGCAGGGCGTGCAGCCCACTCAATACGACGCGCCGCGCGGTGAATTGCGCACAGATACGCGATTGATGCGCGTGTGTTTTTTAGGCGCATGATTTTCATGATTTTCCTCCTTGAGCAGCAAAAAGCTGGCAAGCGAGCCGATACAGGCGTAGCGATCCCGACAACGACTAGCGCGCCGGTCGCGTCGGGGCGCATTGTAACGCACGCGCTCGGTGCGGTGTGGCGGCTCATAACACACCCCCGCAGTAGTGGCATGCCGACCCTTGCTCGTCCTCATCATCCAGACAATCATCCACATTATCCAGCACATCCCACCCGTGCAAGGTGCGGATATACTCTACATCCATTGATACATCATCCCTGTCGGGGATAACTACCACCGTATCCAGTGGCAAGGCCTCCAGGAAACCTTCCACATCACCCGCTTCCACATCCCCTGTGTCAGGGATGTGGTTGCAAGCGTCCCCGCTCCAGTAGGATACGGGTAGGCGCTCCCATCGTGCTACTGCTCCATCTGCTGGCACTACATAGGGGCGGGTATCATAGCCAGCGCACCCGTCCCATACTATATAGTCGCCACCCAAAAGTTCCGCAAATTCTGCGGATGATAGTGCCACATCAAATTTATACATCTCAATACTCCTCTAAAATTCAGTCGCGCGGTATTGCTTAACTGATGAGCTATTATATCATGATAAATAGATAAAACAAGCCTTTTTGCATAAATATGTAAACTTTTTTCATGCGGTACGACAACTCTATCAGGTCATAAATCAACCAAGCGAAGCAATCAGGCGAAGCCTGTCGGTAATGGTAACGCCCCCTATGCAGATGATAATGATAATCATTATCAATTGCCCCCCCCATGTCGGAAGTTGCGGTGTTCCTTGTCCCTTTTTGAAAAATACTAAAATACCAAATAATCGGTTATCCTAGCTGTAATGTAGTTGTAATCCGATTACAGTTGAAGGTAGATTGGAAGTATGCTAAAATGAATACTTTATAAAGGAGTGTGCATATGAATGCCATCTACAAATATAAAGTGATTAGCTACAACCCAAGATGCGGAGTTTGTTTTAATGACGATGATGACCGACACGAGTATTTATATCGGTGGTATTGGCAAGCGAAGTTACGATCATGGATAGACTATCATTTATTTTCTATGAACTGCAATACATACATAAAAAATAGTGCAAACGTAAAGCCAATTCCTGTAGTCTGGAAGTGAATTACCCCGCCCTAAAGGGTGGGGCTTCTAACTTCAACGGCACGAGCAAGCACAGAGGACTTGCGTCCCTTGCCTTGGCTGACAGTGCCTCGGTTAGCAGTGGTGTTGTAATCCGATTACAGTTGGTAATTGCCTTGCGCAGATTTCAGATTTGAAAAATAGTAATTTTCTGGATAATTGGCTTGCTTCCTGTATTTTATGTCCAATTACAGACATAACATTACAGGCCATGCTATTTCCTAACGCCTTATAAGCTGCGCTATCTGAGTATCCTTTTACTTGCGATAGGAAGTTATCAGGGAACGCCTGAAGTCTGGCGCACTCGATTGGGGTTAGCCTGCGTAATTGCATTTGCTGGTTCATAACTCCAGCATGTTGTGATATTGTTAAAGTCGCGGTTGTTTCTGTACTGAAATTCATTTCATCTGGTTGTGCGTCAACATTAAAAGCAACTGCATGACTATGTGAGGCTTGCAACGTATATGCCGGGTCTCCATCAATACCGATTCCCATACCAGTACCTTCTCCAGTTTTCTCATGGTGCATAGCAATTTGAGTATTGATGGGATATGCAACCGACATTTGATTGTCGCCCGGTTCTTTTCTTAGGCATCCTGTATGCTCATTATAAAAATGAGTTCCTTCGCGTTTCAATAGTCCAGGTTCAAACGCCACCGCATGAACATCAGTCTTAGTCATCGTATAACTTACTCCAGATTCATCAAATCCATTTCCGTTTCCGCCGTTTTCTGGTTTTCTGCCTATAGTGTTACCTGCTAGTGCGAATACATGCGCGATAAAATCATCCGTCTCAAAATCTAACCGTTGCCCAGTCACTTTTGTCATACACTTTGCTACGTCATTGCCACTTGATGCAATGCTTTGTATAGAATTGTAGGTAATTTCTTCCCGCGTTTTTCTGCTCGGCGTAGGATTCCCGCACAAGCCTTTTGACTCAAGAAATAGCGGCTTTCTACTTTGCCAATCTCCAGAATCTCGGACAATGAACACACGCCTTCGTCTTTGTGGGACGGCTCTAGGGTACTCAGGTGTTCGACAGTATTGCGCATCCAGAGTGACCCACTCGACAAGTCCGTTTTCTCCGACTGCACAACCGGCATTTTTCCATCCATCTCTCGGTACGTCAAATTCGCACCCAGCCATTTCTCCAACCACGGAAGCAAAGTCTCTCCCTTTTTGGCTGCTATATAATCCTGGCACGTTTTCGACGACGACCCATCTTGGATTTGCCCATTCGACGATTTGCATTGCTGTGAAGAAAAGTCCAGACCTAGTTGCACTTCCATCTTCATTTCGTAACCCTTTCCGCTTCCCCGCTATAGATAAATCTTGGCAAGGGAATCCGCCAACTACCAAGTCAATATGCCCAAGTGATTCTATCTGTTCTTTGGTGATTTCAGTGACGCTTCCTAAATTCGGTACATCTGGATAATGATGCGCCAATACTTTACATGGGAATGGCTCGATTTCAGCCACTCCTACGCATTCCCAACCTATCGGTAGAAAAGCCTGAGAGGCACTTTCTATTCCTGAAAATAAACTAAGGTATCGCATATTATTCCCTATTGTTATCTGTAATCCGATTACAGTACGTTAGGCGTATCGTCTGGGAAAGTCCATTTTTCGCAATATGTACAATCAGCAGATAACAAAAACCCAGTTGTTATAGGTCATGTAGTGTGCGATACCGAAGAAGGTCGGCGGGATTTCTCCCCTACATGCCTATGACAACTGGGTCAAACCTTCTTTCGCGTCGCACAACGCTGATGTCGAACATTATAGACATTCCAATTTTTGTGTCAAGTATTTTTTAACATTTTCTGCAAACTGTAATCCGATTACAATATCCTGCTAATTTGTTCGACTGTAATCCGATTACACTCTTAAAGTAAAGTCTAAACTCTGTAATAAATTACAGTCAGAATCGCTTACATATTGACATGCGCTGTATATGTCTGTATAGTTTCGGCATGAATAAACAATCAGCAATAAAGAAAATTAAATGGATTACTGGTACAGATGGAAGCTATCAATTGCGTACACGCTATCCAGAATCCATGAAGGGTGAAATAGCTAAGGCACATTGGGGTGATGGCGTATTCACACTTGGCTTCGAGTATGGGTATATCCAAGCGTTGATGGATATTTTTGAGATAACGGAAGATGATTTGAACGTGAGAAAATAATGGAAATTATTAGAATCATAGAAAAAGATAATGTAACTAATCTTGAATCCGGTTCATTTTTGTTTATTAAAGAATACCTATCTGGTGAAGTTAAGGTAGTATTAAAACCAGTAAAAGTTAGAGATGAAAACAATCCAAATTTAGTTGTTGATTATTGCCAAGAATTGAACTTCAATGCAATAGAGCCTATTAAATTTTTCAATTTATGAATATAAACCTAAATTGCCAACTCTGTAAAAAGCACATGGCGACCTTGCGTGATGCAAAAGTGCGTAATGGCATGGTTGTATATTGCAAGGAATGTGATTACAAAGTGAAGTCGCTACTTGAAAAGAATGATAAAAAGAAAACTGACATGCCAGAATTTTTCAAAAGTATTTTTAAGTGAAGCGCGTAAACTTTTACTTTCCTATTGAACTTCTGGAAAAATTAAAGTCAACAAAACTTGCTACCGGAATTCCTGTCAGCGAGATAATTCGTAGGGCTGTTAGTGATTGGCTTGAGAGGAATAATCATGTCTGACAAGTGCATGAAATCAGAAGGGCATGATAGATGCTGCTGCAACTGCCAGAATCAGCGCGTGATATTTAAGCATCCGTGGAATAATGGTGATGGCAAAGGCCGCGTCACCGATATAATGGGATATGGATGCGCTACACCTGATTTTGAATTATATGGAATACAATGAATAATATTCATGGATAAGAATCATGGACTTTGTGAGATACACGAATTTAAGGAGGAAAAATGAGTAATAGCCTATTTGAAGATATGATGGATTTTATTGATGCTAAATTTAAGTCTGACGAGGCTGGATATAGCGAAGTAATTGGTGCTCTGTCCACGCTCAAGACAATGTACAAAGCGCAATGGAAATCTATCTGCAAAGAACTTGCGAACGAATGTGACGAAGATGAACTCCATTGCGATGATACTTGCGAAAATAAATTGCAATGACACACTCAAAAGGATTGACCATCGTGGACGATAATAAAATCGTTGCTCTTGATAACGAAACAATGAAGGTATTACGTATCGAGAACATCAAGAATATGATTGCTCCAAGCGATGATTCAGCAAGACGCATCGAAGCTATCGGAGGTGCTTGTGCGATATTAAATTATTTAGTGAATGGTTTAACGCTGGATGATACATCCAAGAAATTAGGACTATCGCGTGAACAGCTAATAAAGTGGATGGCATTCCACAGAGACGCATTAGAACCAGCTATGCAAGCGTCAGCGATGGCACTTGCTGATGATGCAACCAAGTATCTTGAGGATGCAGCTAATAAGGGAGATAATTTGACTGCCGCACAAGCTGGTATTGCAAAAGCTAGAGCTGAACATGCGATGAAGATTGCTGGCTTGCGAGATAGAGTTAAATTCAATGAAAAGGCTATCCCTCAAGAAGTTACATTAAGCCAAGATAGTAGGCCAGTTTTCCAATTGACATTTCTCACAGAACCAAAAAGAACTGAAAAAGTTATCGAAGTGAATGATGGGGATATTTATGACGACAATGAATGATAATATAAATCACCCTAAACATTACACAAGTCATCCAAGTGGAATCGAAGCAATACAAATTACGAAGTACATGGGATTTTGTTTAGGAAATGCACTGAAATATATGTGGCGTGCAGACCTAAAAGGAAACGCGATTGAAGATTTGAAAAAAGCTAGGTGGTATCTTAATTGTGAAATAGAGAAGAGAGAAAATGACTCCTCAAAAAGCTAAAAAGTTTATGGCAATTGCACGTGAAGTTGCGCAGTTATCAAAAGATAGAGCAAAAAAGGTCGGTGCTTTAGCAATAGGGAGTGCTGGAGAAATACGCGCAATGGGGTATAACGGATTCCCTCGTGGATTTAATGATGATATTGAATCACGCCATGAACGCCCAGAAAAATACGTGTGGACATCCCATGCGGAGCAGAACCTAATTTACAATGCAGCTCGTGTAGGAACGCCATTGGAAGGTTGCATATTGGTTGTTACGCCATTATTTTGCTGCATTGAATGCGCTCGTGCGATTGTTCAATCAGGATTTATTGCTGTTGTTTCAGAATATGAAGATAATCCGCGATGGGCAGAATCTAATGCGTATGCCATGAAGTTGTTCAGTGAATGTGGTGTAGAAGTGGTTAGGGTATAATTAGAGATATTGCTTATTTATTGTCAATCATAACAAATTGAATTCATTAGGCAATTTTAATATATTTCAACTTGATACATAATTTTATTATAAATAATCTAACTTTATAGAATAATAAAATGACAATAATTGCATGGGATGGGAAGACTCTTTCGGCAGATAAAATGACATCATTTGGCGGGTTACATGCCACAACAATGAAGCTGCGTAAAATAGGAGGATGCTTGGTCGGTGGAGCTGGTGCTACAGCGCATATTAATGAAATGTTGAAATGGATTGAAGATGGTTGTGATGCGGAAACATTACCATCATATCAACGTGACCCAAAAGAATGCGTTAGTTTATTGGTAATCGGACTAGATGGGAAAGTTAAGCAGTATGAATCTTCCCCTTATCCATTGCAGATAGAAAATAAGTTTTGGGCTATTGGAAGCGGAAGAGATTTTGCTATGGCAGCAATGTATCTTGGTAAAACATCGCGTGAAGCCGTAAAAATAGCATCAGAACTTTGTAACGATTGCGGCAACGGAATTGACAGTTTGGAACTGAACTAAGGAAAAAGAAATGGATGAATATAGAGTCAAAGTAACAGTTAGAAATAATTTGCTATTATCAGCAATTGAAAATGCTGGATATAAAACGCTAACTGATTTTTCTAAGGCATGTGATTTATCTCCTCAAGAAATAAATAATTATTCTTCATTAAGAAAGCCACCAATAAATTCACATGGCGAATTTACTGATACCGCCAAGATAATGATGGAGGTACTTGGTGCTTGTCCGTCTGAATTGTGGTCTGACAATCAATTAACAATGAGATTGAAAAAGAACAGTGGTGAAAGAACTGTATCAGAAAATGCTATTGGATATATTCTTGAAAATCATATAGAGATGATGACATTGGGAAGCCCAGAAGATGATGCAATGAAATCAGATTTATCTGCTGTTGTAAAAGCTGCATTGGATACATTGACACCACGAGAATATGTTGTTATTAAGGAAAGATTTACTGATGACCTATCATTCGCTGAGATAGGAGAATCACAAGGTATTAGTTCTGAGCGCGTTAGACAAATAGAAGCTAAAGTATTCAGAAAATTTCGTAGTGAAAATACAGATAATAAAAATTTGCGAGAGTACGCATAAATGGAATTAGAACTTCCGTCTCCATTATGGCTTCCGCTCTTTGAAAAAAATCGCGCACCTATTATCATTGTCAATGGTGTTGAGGTGGAAGGTGCTTTTGATAGAAAGCGTAGGATAATAAATCCTGAAAATGGGCTGCTTATTCCAGAGCATCGAATTGTTGATAGAGGGCATAAGCGTACTCGATATTATGTTGCATGGGGTGGGAGGGGGGCTGGCAAGTCGCTAACCTTTGGACTCGCTGCAATTTTGCGCGCAATGGAAGAGAAGCAAACTATTTTATGTTGTCGCCAGATTCAATCATCAATCGCAGACTCCGTGTTATCCACGCTCGATTTTCAGATAAAAGATTTGAAACTTGAGAATGAATTTGATGTACTAGTCAACGCTATACGCCACAAAAAGACTGGCACTAATTTCGTATTCCGTGGATTGAAACACAACATCAAAGAAATTAAATCACTCAACAATACGAAGATATGCTGGATTGAAGAAGCGACAGACGTAACAAAAGAAACATTCATCGAGCTTGACCCGACAATCCGCGCACCAGATGCTGAAATATGGATAGGTTTCAATACTGGACTTGTTGATGACTTCATATACAAAAGATTTGTGCTTACGCCAGATGATGACGTAACACTAATACCAATTAACTACACAGATAATGCTTTGTTAGGGAAGGAGCTACTTCATCTTGCAGAGAAGATGAAAGAGATGGACTACGAAGAATATCTTAACGTGTGGCTTGGTCAGCCTAAGATAGCGCGAAACGGCGGGGTGTTTAAGCCTGAAAATATCAAGATAGTTCCAGTTGCTCCGGTGTGCGTAAAATTTTGCCGAGGATGGGACTTCGCGGCAAGTTCTGTTATTGATGGGAAAGACCCAGATTGGTCAACTGGCGGCTTAATTGGAATCACGAGTGAAGGACAATACGTGATTATGAATATGGTTCGTTTCCGAGATACACCTGATGTCGTTGAAAGAGTTTTATTGAGTACAGCAAGCCAAGATGGATTGATTGTTGAGCAAAGTTTGCCTCAGGATCCCGGTTCTGCTGGGAAAGCGCATGTACTTTACCTTACAAAAAAATTATCAGGATACAGAGTTCATACTTCGCCAGAATCAGGAGACAAAGTTACTCGCGCAGAGCCTCTGGCATCACAGGTCAACGTTGGGAATGTAGTAATGGTACAAGGCGCATGGAATGAAGCATTGATTAAAGAAATGGCTGGATTCAATGGGGACGGTAAGGCAAAAGACGATCAGGTAGATTGTTTAAGCAGAGCCTTCCATCGGTTGCAGACTAATTATTCTATGCAATTCGCTACTATAACTGGTTTGTAAGCACCCACTTGCATATTCCATAAAACACTGATACCCTTGCGAAAATTGCTCGTTTATCAAGGGTTATAATATGGCGCAAAATAATAAAGGAGTTCGCACTCGTCACTCAGAATATACTGAGATGTTGCCAATATGGTCTCGTTGTAGAGATGTATTTGCTGGTACAGAAGAGTTACGCGAACATACTACTGAATACCTACCAACTTTAACAGATGAACCTCCTGCCGCATATAAAGCAAGATTAAATAGAACAGTTCTATACAACGCTACATACCGGACAATTCAGGGAATGATTGGCATGGTATTTCGCCGTCCGCCTGTAGCAGAATGCCCTATAAATACATCATCAATGCTAGAAGATATTACGTTGACAGGAATTCCGTTGACTGCATTTGCGCAGGATATTGCAGAAGAATGTATGGTTGTTGGGCGAGTTGGTCTATATGTTAACTATCCAATTACAAGCGATGCAATGACCATTGCGGATGCTCAAGCGATGAATGTACGACCATATATGTCAATTATCCGTGCAGAGCAGATAATAAATTGGCGGCAACGAAGAGTAAATAATAGATATGCGCTTTCAATGGCGGTAATCAAAGAAGAACATTTAATCCCTATTGATGAATTTGAGGATAAAGAAGTAACGCGTTATCGTGTATTGGATTTGGACGAAAATGATATTTATCGGGTACGCATATTTGAAGTAAATGAAGATAATCGTCAATCATCTACTGATGTAGAACTTGAACGGTTTTATCCGATGATGAACGGAAAGCAAATGAATTATATTCCTTTGTATATCATTGGCTCTGATAACGTAACTCCTGATATTGATACACCAATGATGATTGACATTGTTGATACAAACATTGCCCATTATCAGGCTTATTCAGACCTAGCGCATGGGTGTCACTGGTCAGGTATCCCCACCATGACAATAACTGGACATGAGATGAAACCTAATGAAACTCTACATGTTGGGGCAGGGAAGGCATTAGTATTTCCAAATCCTGCTGCAAAAGCAACAATGGTAGAAGTTGGTACATCTGGATTCAGTGCATTAGATTCACTTCTTAATCGCCTTGAAATGCACATGGTTTCACTTGGTAGCAGAATGCTTGAGAGCCATAAAGTACAAGCGGAATCCGCACAAACTGCTATGATTTATCGAGCAGGTGAGCAATCAATTTTGGCAAGTCTTGCACAATCAATTTCTACTGGCATCAC
>Ga0210037_1001438_pt1 | contig 14465 bp, 16 predicted proteins | sample CryGey08umfilter_3_FD_185451 | JGI IMG/M metagenome (GOLD analysis project Ga0210037, IMG submission 185451) | Groundwater microbial communities from aquifer in Utah, USA - Crystal Geyser 4/9/14 0.8 um filter (SPAdes) (version 3) | ecosystem: Environmental > Aquatic > Deep subsurface >...
CCATTGTTTTCAAGGTGCTCGTCTACTGTCAACTATACACTGACCCAGTGCAATTCTTTGACTTTTCCTATCTGGTGCAGTATTCTTGAATTAGTCTGAACGCATTTTTCCGAAAAAATCTCCCCGCCTGCGTGACCGAAGCCACTTCGGCGAGGCAGAAGGCCCGCGAAAAAATTCTGAAAATGTGGCGGCCTGCCCCGTAGCTCCGCCAAAGGCGGATGGTATCGGGGAGCCGCACCGCTGAAAACCGCAAAAAAACCCGGAGAAAAACATCGGCTTGAACCATATTTTAATTTTGGGGGAAGAAAATTTTTTAATCCACTCAAACAAAACTATGCCAAAATTTGAAGGTGCTCCAAATATGAATAATGCAGAATTAAATCCCAACGAAGTGGGAGCTGATATTGGTGCTGGAAAAAAACTGGAAGGTGAACTTACATCGGAAGAATTGGAAAAATTAAAAGCGGAAGGGGGGGGCAAGAGCAAGTAGCAGAAGAACCTGAATTATCGCCAGAAGAACAACTTAAAAATTTAGAGGGCGAAGCCGAGGCCAAGCAAGCAGAAATGACTCGTTTATCAAAATCTATTGAAGGTACAAAATCTGCTCTAAACGCCGCGCGAGAAAAACTTGGACTTCCTCCAACAGAAGAAGACCCGCCAAGTGTATTTTCAGAGAAAGACAAATTAGAAAAACTGCGAGCAGAACAAGAGGGCTTAGATAAACAAAAAGAGGAACTCATTAGCCAGCAAGAAAAAGAGCGACTTATCCGCGAAGAAAAAGAAAAAATTCTGCAAGAAAAACTTGACGAAGTATTCAAAGAATTTGAAGGACTTACTTCTCGCGACTTTGAAAGCATTTTCAAAAGTGGGAAAACTCCCGAGGGACGAAATGTTGAAAGCAAGTCAATGGGTTCTCTCAATCCAGAAATGGCGCAATCTTTGGCAAAAGCTTTCAAAGAAGGAATTAAACTACTACCAAAAATTCTTGAAGCATTACCAGATCTTTTGAAAAAGTTTGACGAGGATTTGACGAAAGAAGCGACGGAGCGTGTAGATAAAAAGTTGGAAGAAGAAAAAGCAAAAATGGAAGAGGAGCAGAAGAAAGAAGAAAAACCCGAAGAGCCGAAGCCGGAGGAAAAGCCAAAAATCCCGGAAGGCGAAATTCCGCCCGGTGAAATAAAATCAGAAGTAAGTCCGATTGAGGGCGGAAGTATAGAAAGTCCTAAAGCGTAATTGTATTTACTTTGTAAATTCATAATTGAATGCCGTCAAAGAAAAACTTGAAATTGTCATCGGTGCGGCTCCCCGCCTGCGCTGAGGCTTCGGCGGGCAGGCGGGGGAAAGCCTCGCCACCGCAGGCGGCGAAATGCGTTCGGACTAATTCAAGAATACTGCAAAAATCGCTTCGCTTATTTGTCCCCTCGGCAGGAATCGAACCTACATTACAAGCTCCGCAAGCTTGCGTCCTATCCGTTGAACGACGAGGGGGTAGCGCATCAGCGCACGAGCAAGTGTAATACAAAATTGCTAAAAACCCAAGTGCTCCATGATTCGGTATGGCATCGGCTCATAATGCATTTCTTGGCGGAGGAACTCACCCAGAACATTCTCGATTATTTCCGGATCCATATCGCCAAGAGGGATTGTGATGTAAGGCATGAGCATTTTTTCTGATTGGAGCAGGATGATCGGTTCGTTCCGCTCTTGGTCGATCCAAAACGACTGAATTTCTGAATAAAAGTGTATTTTTCCGTTGACGCGAATTCCTTTTCTGCTGATCTCGATCTCTTGATTTTTTGGTTTGCGTGCGCCATAGAGTCCGAGAGAGAATGCTCCGATAATGATTGTGATCGAAAAAAGAATATTGCCGAGTAAAAATGTCGCCGTCGCTCCCGCAACCGTGATTATTCCAAGTGCCCAAAACCAATCGACACTTTTTTGGACATGCACATATTCGGGGGCGTTCCATGAGATTATTTCTTTTTGTTCCATTCTCTTATTATACCATTTCATTATTTTCAAATACAACCCAAATTACTCACACCAAGCCATTTTTGTTGATATGTGGATATTGTTGCGCAAGGTACTATTGGTGGTATGATTAAACAGTCTTATGAAAAGAACTACAATAACCACGATATTTATCGGTGCAATAGTCATTATTATTGCTCTCATCATAATAATACCGTGGCGCGAGGCGGTTGTTCCGTCGCAAGAGAGTGGTCGATTGACGGTTACGGCAAGTTTTTATCCCCTTGCTTTCTTTGCGCAGGAAATCGGTGGAAACTTTGCCGATGTCGCCACTATTACTCCAGCAGGCATCGAGCCGCATGACTATGAGCCGACTACGCAAGATTTGATTCGTATCGAGCAAAGCAAACTCATTATCTTGAACGGAGGAGGACTTGAGGCATGGGGCGACAGCGTTTTACAAAATACTGACCCAAAAATGACCAAAGTCGTTTCGGCGGGCGAAGGACTTATTGATCGACAAATGGTTGAAGGAGGGGAGACGATTCTTGATCCGCATATATGGCTTGCCCCAATGTTTGCCGAGAAGATGGTTGATGCCATTATGAACGGATTCGTCGATGTTGACCCCGTGAATGCCGATACCTATCGCGCAAATGCCAATATTTTGAAACAAAAGCTTGTAAATCTCGATATCCACTATCGGCAAGGGTTGAAACGGTGCGCCTCCGACAGCATCGTTACCGTACATTCCGCATTCGGTTACCTTGCGGCTGAGTATGGCTTGAAACAGCTTTCGATCACCGGAGTATCTCCCGACGCGGAACCTTCGCTCAAGCAAATTGATGATCTCGTGAAATTTGTCCGATCAAACAACATCCGCTACATATTTTTTGAAAGTCTAACAAGTCCAAAACTTGCTCAAGTCATTGCGGAAGAAACCGGCGCACAAACGCTTTCACTTAATCCGCTTGAGGGGCTGACCAAAAACGAAATCAACGCAGGGAAGGATTACTTCACCGCGATGGATGAAAATCTTGCGCACTTGCAAATCGCGCTTGAATGCGCGCCGTAGAATAATATGAACACAGGCGGAAATATTATTGAATTACATGACATCGCTTTTTCGTATGGAGAGCGCGAGGTACTTGGGGGAATATCACTCGACGTTCCTTATGGCGATTATCTCGGTGTTGTTGGCCCTAATGGGGCCGGGAAAACAACCCTGCTTAAAATCATTCTCGGACTTCTCAAGCCATCACGCGGATCGGTCATGCTCTTTGGTACCGACATCAAAAATCTTAAGAGTCGTTCAAGGATCGGGTATGTTCCGCAAAAAGCGACAAATTTTGACGCAGATTTTCCCGCCACGGTCTATGAGGTAGTGCTTATGGGGCGATATGCTTCACGCGGACTTTTTCATCGCATTGTCGAAAGTGACCGGCAGTTCGTAAAACGCGCGCTCGAAGATGTCGACATGTGGGGCTTTCATGATCGTCTTATCGGCGATCTTTCCGGCGGGCAACAACAGCGAGTTTTTATTGCGCGCGCGCTTGCCACCCAGCCAGACGTTATGTTTCTTGATGAACCGACCATTGGAATCGATCGCCGCGCGCGGGAGGATTTCTATGATCTCCTTAAAAAACTCAACGATGGGTCAGGGATAGCACTCGTTTTAATTTCTCATGATATCAAGATGGTGACGAAACATGCCAAACATATCGCGTGTATCAATCGCGATCTCACCTGCCATTTGTCTACTGAAGATTTTGTAAAAGCCGACAAGACACAGGATTTATTCAGTGACGATCTCGATGTGTTTACCCGTGACCATCATCACCATCATGACACCATTTCTTGATATACTTCACTACGATTTCGTTATACGCGGTTTCGAAGCAGGCATTGTCGTAGCCATTATTGCTCCCATTATCGGGATATTTTTGGTGCTTCGCCGCTATGCGCTTATTGCCGATACGCTCGCGCATGTATCGCTTGCCGGTCTTGCGCTCGGATCGCTTCTCGGGGTCAATCCAGTCGCGATGGCGCTGGTGGTCACTATCCTCTCTTCATTGGGGATTGAGCGATTACGCACGACACGGCGCGTGTATGGCGATTCAGCACTCGCGCTCTTTCTTTCGGGGAGCTTGGCGCTTGCCGTTGTTCTTCTGGGTATCGCGCACGGGTTTGATATTAATCTCTTAAATTATCTTTTCGGCAGTATCATTACGGTTACCGCAACAGATGTCATCGCGATCGTTTTGCTCGGGGTGATCGTCATCGCGATCCTCGCGCTTTTCTATAAAGAACTAGTGTATGTGACATTTGACGAGGAGGCGGCGCGAGTGAGCGGTATCCCGACAAAGTCGATCAATACACTCCTCATGTTTATGTCAGCGCTTACTGTCTCTCTCGCGATTCCGATTGTTGGCGTGCTTCTTATTGCCGCGCTGATCGTTGTCCCCGTTATTACCGCGCTCCAATTTCGGATGAGCTTCACTAAAACGATCATATGCGCGGAGGCTGTCTCGATCATTTCCGTTCTCGCGGGGATTATTGCTTCTTTTTATCTCAATCTTGCGACCGGTGGCACGATCGTTCTCGTCATGATTGGCGTTTTTCTTCTTGTACTTATGTGGAAAAGCCGCTAATCGTTGGCACATAAGCGGTTTCGGTGCTAGACTGATTGTAACCGCTTTTTATATGATCCTCATCGCGTGTTCTGCGCGATCAAGTACTGTTTTGGCTTGTGTAAGCGCGATCTCGTTTCCATCCACAAGGATATTCTGAACAGAACTCGTTGAAACATCCGCGCGTTTTTTTTGAAAATCAGTAGTAAAGGTGACGACGATGTCGGCGAGTATTTCCTTAAAATCCGCCATCACTTTATTACCTGCACGGTGTCGCGTAAGAATCGCATCAATATCCGATGCTCGAGCAGGTGAAAGTATTCGTCCCAAAAACGCGAGACTTTCGATCTTCTCCGATTTCTTCCCCGGGTCGGCGGTCTCAGCCCGCTTGATTTTTTTACGAAGCGTCTCTTCGTTGTCGGTGAGGAAGATTGCATCATCCGGTTTGCTCTTTGACATTTTGCCGTCACCGCGAAGCGCGAGGATGTTCACTGGCTCATTACGTTCGAGCACTTCGGGGACAACGAGCGTGTCGCCATACCGTGCGTTGAATGCTCGCGCGAGCTCTTTGGTCGCTTCAATATGCGCATACTGATCTTTGCCGACAGGAACAAGGTTCGCATCTTGGAGCAAGATGTCCGCTGCCATCATGATAGGGTATTCGGCAAGCAAGGCGCTTGCCTGCTCGGCCGTTTGTCCTTCGCGCAGTTTGTCTTTGAGCGCGGGAACACGCAACAGTCGCGCGATGGTAATGTGTCGTTCGAGATAGAGCTTCAGAAGCGCCACCTCCTTGCGTACGGCTCGTTGATCGAACATAATTACTTTTTTCGGGTCAAGCCCGAGCGCCAGATAATCGCGCACGACCTCGATTACATTTGGTACGATCTCGGAGGGTTCCCGGTCGGTAAGTCCGTGCATGGTTGCCACGAACGCCGATATCGGACGACCCTCATTCTGAAGATCGAGGAGCGGTATGACCGACCCGACAAAATTTGCCACAGTCAAATTCGCCGACGGTCTGACGCCGGTTATAATGACATTCTGTTTTTCAGTTGTTTTGTGTATTGTCATAATGCATGTATCCGCGCAACTTGTTTCATGTCGGCAGATCCTCCAAATATAGCGCAAAAGCGGGATTTTTTCCATTGTGATATGCGCAATGACTGGCGAGGCGGTTCTCCGTGCGGCAAAGATGGGTGGGTTTATACATTTATTGTACAAACGGAATAAAATAGTATAAACTGCCCTAAGCGAAAATTTTTTATTTCGCCGGCGATAAAAAATTAATAAACTATTTTATGTTATCAATTATAAGGAGATGGTCAACAAAAACTTTTGGGGTCAGACCCTATCGGTAGATATGTCGCATTGCGACATGAAAAAGTTCTCGAAATCTTCTCTTGCAAAGTTTTGCAAAGAGCTCTGTCATAAGATCAAGATGGAGCGCGAGGGAAGCGCGATTGTGAAGCGTTTCGGCGAAGGAAATCTTCTCGGCAATTCGGCGGTGCAGTTCATCAAAACATCGTCCATTACTATTCATGCTGACGAAGTGTATAATCGCATATTCATCGATGTTTTTTCATGCAAGAAGTTTGACAAGAACGTCGCGCGTGACTTCTGCAAAAACTATTTCGCCGCGAAAAAAGTGAAATCGCGGAATTATTACCGGGTATAATGATGAGCTTTGCTCATAAACCATAAACATCAAGAACAATCGCCGGGCATTTTCTTTTTGACTCTTGAAATTTCCTAAATAAACCACAGATAATCAAAATGGACGATTAGCTCAGTTGGCTAGAGCGCACGCTTCACACGCGTGAGGTCGGAGGTTCGAGCCCCCCATCGTCCACTAGTTCATAGTTCATCAATAAATTTTGAATGGATATGAAAAAACAGATTTTACAAAAAAATTCATAAATCAAATCGTCTGCGGTAGTGCCGTTGATGTGATGAAGCAAATACCCGACGGTTCGGTTCATTTGGTGATTACTTCGCCTCCTTATAATCTCAAAAATTCTACCGGCAATGGAATGAAAAATGGCAGTAAAGGAAAATGGGCAAACGCCGCCCTGCAAAATGGATATTCACATCACAATGATTGTATGCCACACGATGAGTATGTGAAGTGGCAACGAGATTGTCTAACAGAGATGATGAGGATTATCCCCGAGGACGGAGCAATTTTTTATAACCACAAATGGCGTGTGCAGGGCGGCTTATTGCAAGATCGTCAGGACATAGTGAGTGGATTTCCAGTTCGTCAAATCATAATTTGGAGACGGAAAGGCGGCCTCAATTTCAACGCCGGGTATTTCTTGCCAACCTACGAAGTAATTTACCTTATCGCAAAACCGAAATTTAAACTTGCTATAAAGGCAAATGTACACGGCGACGTTTGGGATTTTACGCAAGAAATGAATAACGAACATCCGGTCGCCTTTCCGGTAGATTTGATTGATCGCATTGTTTCAGCTACGGAATCCAAAATAATTTTGGACCCATTTATGGGTTCGGGAACAACAGCTCTTTCCGCGATAAACTTCAAGCGAGATTATATCGGGATTGATATTTCGCCGGAGTATTGCGAGATGGCGCGAAAGAGAATAAAACAACATCAAGCGCAAGTTAAACTTTGGTAACAAACATATGACTAAAAAACCAGTTATCTATTCAAAACCAGCCCTTATCGCAAAACTGAAAGAAATTTCAGCGATGGGTTTTATTCCGAACGCACGGAGAGGAAATGCCGGAGGCATTGGCAATACCCTTGAAGATTTGCTCGGTATCAAAGAAAACAATTTGCCAATACCGAACGCCGCAGAATGGGAATTGAAAGCGCAACGCCTCAATTTAACCTCTCTGACAATGCTTTTCCATATTGAACCCTCACCGCGTGCTATTCGTTTTGTTCCGCAAGTCCTTTTGCCTAAATATAGCTGGGCGCACCAAGAAGACGGCAAGAAGTATCCAAGGGGAGAAATGAGCTATCGGCAAACAATCCACGGAAATTCACGCAGTGATCGGGGTTTCAAAGTAGTAATTGACCGAAAAGAACGCAAAATTTTAATTTCGTTTGAAGCCGGAAGTGTTGATATCCGGCATAAGAAATGGATTGAGGCAGTTAAAAAGCGTGTTGGTCTTGACGAACTCAATCCGCAACCATATTGGGGATTTGATGATTTGGAACATAAGGCCGGAACAAAACTACTCAACGCTTTTTATGTTCAAGCTGAAGTAAGAATAGCACGCAAAAAAGAACACTACCATTATACAAAAGTGATGATGTTGCAGAAATTTAGTTTTGAAGGTTTTTTGAAAGCACTGGAAGAAGGAAAAATCCTTGTGGACTTTGACGCTCGCACCGGACACAATCACGGCACAAAATTTCGCATGAGGCAGGATTGCTTGCCGACGTTATATGAAAAGCAAACGATAATTTTATGATTTATGGTCCTGTTGAGATACCAATTTATCTTGACTTGGGCGGCGCATTAGCCGTTTTTTTGTTTTTGTTGCCTATCGATTTCGGAAACTCTAATGAAACTCTATATTAAAAACTGAGGCGATGGTTTGCCGAATATCTAATACCGTACGGCTATGCATAGGAATCAATTTATTGGCACCTAAAGAAAAAGTTACAGAAGCTGTGTTACATTAAGAAACGAAACGAACGAACGCTTCACAATACTTGCCGAGGTTGATATAATGCGCTTCATATGGCAGATGTGGATCATATACGGCACTCACTCGCGCATCTTCTCGCAACGGTGGCTCTTGAGTATGATCCGAAGGCGAAACTTGCAATCGGACCGACAATCGACAATGGATTCTACTACGATATTCTTTTTTCCGTTCCGCTTGGAGCCGAGATGTTGCCGAAATTTGAGAAAAAGATGCGCGGACTTGCGAACAGGAAACTTTCATTCGAGCGCATTCCAGTAACGCCGATGGAGGCGCGTGAACGATTCGTTAGTCAACCGTTCAAGATTGAACTCATTGATGAGCTTGAAAAGAAAGGCGAAGATATAACGCTCTACAAGACGGGCGATTTTATTGATCTATGCCGCGGCGGACACGTCGAGAGCACGAGCGAAATTCCGGCGGATGCGTTTACGCTTTCGCACATTGCAGGCGCGTATTGGCATGGCGATGAGAAAAACCAAATGCTCACGCGTATTTATGGATACGCGTTCAAAACGAAAAAAGAACTTGATGAATATGTGCGCCAGCAAGAAGAGGCGAAAACACGTGACCATCGCAAGCTTGGCGTAGAGCTCGACCTTTTCGTGTTCTCCGATTTGATAGGGGGCGGATTGCCGCTTTTTACGCCGCGTGGCACGGTCATTCGTGATGAACTCGACAGCTTCGTCTGGGAGTTTCGACGGAAGCATGGCTACGAGCGGGTTGATATTCCGCATATTACCAAAAAAGACTTGTACGAAAAAAGCGGTCACTGGCAGAAGTTTGCAGGCGAACTTTTCCGCATTACGACGCGAGAGAAGCACGAATTTGCGATGAAGCCGATGAACTGTCCGCATCACACGCAGATCTACGCGCGCAAGGCGTGGAGCTATCGCGAATTGCCCCAGCGCTACGCCTCGACCACGAAAGTCTATCGCGACGAGCAGTCGGGGGAAATTGCCGGACTCACGCGGGTGCGCTCGATCACTCAAGACGACGCGCATGTTTTTTGTCGGGCATCGCAGATTGAAGGCGAATTTGGCGCTATTTGGGATATTGTCGAAACGTTCTACACTGCGTTCGGATTCAAGCTTTCGGTACGACTTTCTTTCCACGACCCTGAACATTTTGAAAAATATATCGGCACCAAGGAAATCTGGCATGATGCCGAAGCGGCATTGCGCAGGATCGCAGATAAGCGGAGCACCTCGTATACGGAGGCACTCGGTGAGGCGGCGATGTACGGCCCGAAGATTGACTTCTTGGCACACGACTCGCTCGGGCGCAAACATCAGGTCGCGACTATTCAGCTTGATATGAATATGCCGGAACGGTTTGATCTTGTCTGTACCAATGAAAAAGGGGAGAAGGAGCGGGTTGTCATGATTCACTCGGCAATCATGGGATCAATCGAGCGGTTCATGGCCGTTCTTATCGAGCACACCGCGGGTAATTTTCCGACATGGCTTTCACCCATGCAGGTACGGGTGGTGCCGGTCGGCAAAGATCAACATGACGCGGCCGGAGCGGCAGTTGAAACGCTCCGTATGGCGGGTATTCGCGCGGAGCTTGATGATTCAAATGAGACACTTGGCAAGAAAGTGCGCCAAGCGAAAATCGCAAAGGTTCCTTATTTCCTTATCATAGGAGCGAAAGAGGCGGAATCGAATATCGTTACTGTTGAGAGCCGCGACCATGGCAAGGTCGGCACGATGTCGCCTGCTCTTTTCCTTGCGCGTATCAAGGAAGAAATTAAGACACGTTCCTAAAATACCGGCGAACAAAAATAATTCGCTCTTAACGTAACAAAAAGAAAACGGCCGCTTTGCATTTGCGCAAAACGGCCGTCTGGCTACGAGCAGAGGCGTATCGATTTAAGCCAATCAGGTTCGCGGCGGGCGATATCGAACCAGCTTGCCGTTGGTGGCAATCCGACTCGCGCAGCCCGCTTGGCATGGCGGTATTCTGAAAAAACACGGATTGCTTCGGGAAAAGTCGTATCTTCTGGAAGGTTGAGTTTCTCGACAAGCACCAGTCGGTCAAGCTCGGTTTGAACACAGAGAATTGTTTCCCATGACGTATTCGGGTCAAGCCGATAGAGCGCAACGAGCTCTTTCCGTCGCTTTTCCTCGCCCTCTGCTAGCATCTTGCCCGCTTCGGTAATCCGCTTTCCACATCCACCGGTTGCGTGCGTTTTTCTCATATGACGTTTTACCCGCTTTTCGCGTGGCATAGCGATGCTCCTCTTGTGTGGTTTCTCAGATTGGCATATCTGCGTTGACGATACCACGGGGGCGCTTTCTTGCAAAGGACGAAGCGAATGATGTAGTTTTCGTTAAAAAATCGCCCTGTTTTGAGAATAGTGTAACCAAAATGTTGAAAAAACGTATTATGTAGGTAGAGTCACACGAATATGACACTGCGAGACGAATAGTTTAATTATCAGCGCAATTTAGTAACATATCGAATTATGATAAAAAAGAAGTTAGGTGTTTTGGTTATTGCGGCGATGTTCATATCGAGCAGTTTTGTCGCATCCGCGCAAACCACGGACAGCGCGGCGACGATTGCGGCGCTTCAGACGCAGATCCAAACTCTTTTGACGCAAGTCGCGGCGCTTCAAAGCCAGATCGCACAAATGACGACACGACAACAACAAATACAAAGCGATGTACAGAACATTCGCGACACGTTCAATTTGTATTTGAGTACGGGATCGAGCGGTGACGAGGTGAAAAGTTTACAGGAATTGCTCGCGCAAGACCCGACGCTCTATCCGGAAGGATTGATCACCGGATATTACGGTTCGCTTACTGCGCGTGCCATCATGCGTTTTCAAGCGCGGCATGGCATCGAACAGGCGGGTGTCGTGGGACCAAAGACGCGTGCTCAACTCAATGAGTTATTCTTAAAAATTAACAAGAAAATTGACCAGGAAATCTCAAAGGCGATTCAAAATGGAATGCATGACGCTTTTTCCGATGACAACATGTTTGATGATGACGATGATGACGATGACGATATGATGGACGATGGCCACTGGCAAAATGGCAATAAGAACAACAAAGTGACTTTGTGCCATAACCCGAATACGTCCGCAAGACATACGATTATTGTTGCCGGCGCCGCACTCAAAGCGCACTTGAAACACGGTGACACGCAAGGTGTTTGCGGTGGAGGCGGGGACACGAGTATGAGTACTCCCGATAGTAACGCGCCAGTATTGAGCGATATAAGCGTCTCCGTTATCACATATAACAGCGCGAGTGTAAGCTGGAGGACCGACGAACTGGCTAATAGTGCTGTCCGCTACAGCGGCACGCTTCCGCTCACTGACGGCGCGTCGGCGACTTCAAGCGTTGTAGTGACGACAAATCACAAGCTTATTTTAACCAATCTTGCGCCGACAACGTCATACTACTTTGTGGTCATATCGAAGGATGATGCCGGTCATACTGCCACGTCTTCTGTCCATTCGTTCGACACATTGAGCGAGCCGGATATTTCCACTCCGATGATCAGCGTGATTCAAGTCGTGGATATCACTGATACGGCGGCACGGGTCACATGGAGTACGAATGAGTCCGCCAATAGTCGCGTCCGTTTCGACGCATCCCTGTCGTTGTCGGGTGGTTCAGATACAGTGTCGCAAGCGTCTCTCGTAACTTCGCATAGTGTTCCGCTCACCGGTCTTGCATCGTCAACGGTTTACTATTACGAAGTTTCTTCAAGCGACATCGCTTCAAACACCGCTACGTCGAGCATCTATATGTTCACAACGGCGGCACCTGACACGATAGCGCCGGTGATTTCAAGTATTGAAGCGACGAGCACGACTGCGATAGGTGCTGATATTGTCTGGGCGACCAACGAAGCCGCTGACGGGATCGTATGGTATGGCACAACGACACCCATCACTACCATAAACGCGTTTGGTTTCGCACATCATGTCAATTTCGTGACAAGCCATACTCTTTCGCTCACTGGTCTTACCGCATCGACGACGTACTACTATCTCGTTGGCGCGAAGGACTCCTCCGGCAACCAGGCGACATCGACGGAAAAGACGTTTATGACCGAATAGCGCGAGGGAATCAATTTGTTGTTTTGTCAAAAAAAGCCCAATGCTCGTGCGTTGGGCTTTTTTTTTAATGCGCTACTCCCGGAGATTTTGAGAAATTGCCAATTCCGTGTTATGGGTTGATATGAAAAAATTGGAAGTTTCATTTGGTGGGATATTCTGAAAGTATCTTATGGTGGAAACTAATGAATGACGTTAGAACCTATATTCTGGAACCAGATGTGTGCTCTTCCCTTAAGATCGTTCAATCGTGGTAGTGGTTGAGGGACACTAGAATCACTTGAGTGGGTAGTTTACACCCTCGGTTGGTATTTCTACCACTTTGAATAGAACCACCCTTACACCCTACTCTCCAGGATGTTAACTATGTTAATGACATTCATTAACTGAATAAAAAAAATAGGCCTGAAAAAGTGCCTATGGAGTGGCGGATACTTTTCGCGTAAAAATCATGATAAAATAGGGTTGATGGTAAAATATTCAGATGACTCCAAAAATAGAGATTTAAGTATTGTTAAGACTTGCGACTTCTGCAAGGAATCTTATCACCCAAGAAAGAATAGTTATCAAATTACAAGTCGTTTTTGTTCTGCTGAGTGTTCACGAAGGGGAGTAAGGGGAGTAATGCAACAATCCTTTGGAAAGAAAGTTAGTCCAGATTTTACTGGTGACAAAAAACGTAAAAATCCTTAATTGATTTGATTTTGTAGTTTCATAAGGATTCGGGAAACTTTTTAATTTGCAGGGCCAGCTTTTTTCAAAGATAGTTGGTATAATATTTGTATGAGCAAGAAGACAAGACCTGTCGTGGTCGATTTATTTAGTGGTTGTGGTGGATTGTCCAGAGGATTTATGGATGCGGGTTTTGATGTTGTTCTCGGGGTAGATAACGATAAACCGGCGTTAGAAACTTTTAAACTGAATCATAATGGATCAGAAGCATTGGAGTTGGATCTTTTCGATAAAAAAAGTATTTCAAAAATTAAGGAAGCACTCAAAGGCAAGAAACCTGATGTGATTGTTGGAGGCCCTCCGTGTCAGGGCTTTTCATTGACTGGAACAAGAAACTTCGATGATAAGAGAAATAGGTTGTATTTATCAATGATAGATATTGTGAAGGAATTTAAACCAAAGGCATTTTTAATAGAGAATGTTCCGGGTCTTGCTCGTTTATATAATGGTGCCGTTAAGGATGAAATCATACGAAGATTAACAGACTTAGGATACAACGTAGAAATGCAACTCTTATGTGCTGCAGATTATGGTGTACCACAAATAAGAAAAAGGATTGTGTTTGTTGGAATCCAGAAAAAGTTTGGAAACTTCTCTTTTCCGAAGAAAATTCTTACTCCAGAAAAATATGTTACTTGTGAAGATGCCATTAGTGATCTTCCGTCTCGTGAAGATATTCTTGGTGGAGAAATTGATGTGTATGACTCAAAACCAAAAACTAAGTATCAGAAAAAAATGCGATGCGAACAAAAGAAATTATATAATCATGTTGCAACAAAACACACAGAATTAGTTACTTCAGTAATTTCTCAAGTTCCAGAAGGTGGGAATCATAAAAATCTTCCCAAGGGTGTTGGGGAGAGTAGGAAGTTTAACGAAGCATGGACAAGATATCACAGTAAGAAACCTTCAAAAACAATAGATACTGGTCATAGAAATCATTTTCACTATAAATACAATCGGATACCTACTGTTCGAGAAAATGCTCGTCTACAATCGTTTCCAGATGACTTTGTGTTTGTTGGTACACGAACTTCACAAAATCGACAGGTTGGGAATGCAGTTCCACCACTTTTAGGATATTATATAGGTAGAGAGATACTCAAATACATATCATGAAAACAAGCAAATCAAAAAAACTAAATACAATTGACTTGTTTGCGGGGTGTGGTGGTCTTACAGAAGGATTCGAGATGTCTGGATTGTATTCTACAGTCGGACTCGTTGAGTGGGATAAGTCATCTTTGAATACACTAGTAAAAAGATTGAAAAACAAATGGGGGTATGCGAATGCAGACTCACTATCTCTTCATTTTGATATGCAGAGAATGCAAGAACTATTGAATGGGTGGGATGATGATTCAGTCTAT
>Ga0210037_1001450_pt1 | contig 14362 bp, 9 predicted proteins | sample CryGey08umfilter_3_FD_185451 | JGI IMG/M metagenome (GOLD analysis project Ga0210037, IMG submission 185451) | Groundwater microbial communities from aquifer in Utah, USA - Crystal Geyser 4/9/14 0.8 um filter (SPAdes) (version 3) | ecosystem: Environmental > Aquatic > Deep subsurface >...
CTGGTGGCGGTGGCCGAGCGGCTCGACGTGGTGTGCGGCGGCTTCGCCGTGGGGCTTATCCCCACCGGTTCGCAGGACCCCTTTGGCCTGCGTCGCGCCGGTCTTGGCCTCATCCAGATCTGTCTCGACGCCGGCTGGGACATCGACCTCGCGCCGCAGGTGGCGCGCAACCTGGAGCTCCTCGCGGCCGAGGGTGTGCAGGTGGCCGCGTCGGCCGCGGCGCAGCTCCGCGACTTTCTCGGCCAGCGCCTCCACTACGCCCTGTGCAGCCACGGCGTGGCCGAGGAGGTGGTGCGGGCGGTCCTCGCCGCCGGCGCGACGCGGCCGGTGGACGCCCGCGCCCGCGCCGCCGCCCTGGCCGAGCTGCGCCAGGACCCCTCGTTCGCCGACATCGCCACCTCCTTCAAGCGGGTCAACCGGATCCTCCCTGACGGCTTCGTGGGGGCGGCGGTCGACCGGGCGGTGCTCACCGAGGTGGCGGAGCGGGAGCTGCTGGCGGCGTGCGAGCAGGTGGAGCTGCTGGCCGCGCCGCTGCGCGCCGCGGGCGATTATGGCCAGCTCCTCCGCCGTCTGGTTACACTGCGCCCGGCGGTCGATCGGTTTTTTGAGGACATCCTGGTGATGGCTCAGGAGGAGGCGGTGCGGAGGGCACGGCTGTCGCTGCTGGCGCGGGTGCGCCACCTCTTCGATGGGCTCGCCGACATGAGCCAACTGGCGGCGGAGGGGTAGCCCCCGCGCGTCGCCGACTTGTCTTCACACCCTACGGAGGCACAACGGTGACCACACCCAAGTACGTCTACGTCTTCGCCAATGGCCACAGCGAGGGGCGCGGTGACCAGAAGGATCTCCTCGGCGGCAAGGGGGCGGGGCTCGCCGAGATGACCCACCTTGGGATCCCGGTGCCCGCCGGTTTCACCCTCACCACCGAGGTGTGCACCTACTTCAATAACCACGCCAAGGGCTACCCGCCGGAGCTGTGGGACCAGGTCCTCGACGCCATGCGCCAGACCGAAGAGGCGATGGGCCACCGCTTCGGCGATGCAGCCGATCCGCTGCTCGTCTCGGTGCGTTCGGGGGCGCGCGTCTCCATGCCCGGGATGATGGACACGGTCCTCAACCTTGGCCTCAACGACGCAACCGTGCAGGGGCTGATCGCCAAGTCCGGGAACGCGCGCTTCGGTTGGGACGCCTACCGCCGCTTCATCACCATGTACGGCGACGTGGTCCTCGGGGTCCCCCACGCCGCCTTCGAGAAGATCCTCGACGCGAAGAAGGCGGCGGTGGGGGCGCTGCTCGACACCGACCTCTCCGCCGACGACCTCCGTTCGCTCATCGCGTCGTACAAGCAGCTCGTTCTGGAGACCACCGGCAAACCCTTCCCCGATGACCCGCTGGTGCAGCTCCGCGGCGGGATCAACGCGGTCTTCGATTCGTGGAACGTGCCGCGCGCGATCACCTACCGGAAGCTCAACGCCATCCCCGACCACTGGGGCACCGCGGTGAACGTCGTCTCGATGGTCTACGGCAACCGTGGCGAGACCTCCGGCACCGGTGTCGCCTTCACCCGCGACCCGGCCACCGGCGAGCGCCGCTTCTTCGGCGAGTACCTGGTGAACGCCCAGGGTGAGGACGTGGTTGCGGGGATCCGCACGCCGCTGCCGATCGCCGAGCTGGAGCGCCAGATGCCGTCGATCTACCGCCAGCTCGTGGAGATCTACCAGGGGCTGGAGCGCCACTACCAAGACATGCAGGACATGGAGTTCACCGTCGAGGAGGGGAAGCTCTACATGCTCCAGACGCGCACCGGCAAGCGCACCGCGCAGGCGGCGGTGCGCATCGCTGTGGAGATGGTGAGCGAGGGGCTGATCGACGAGGCGACCGCGGTATCGCGGGTGGCGCCGGCGCAGCTCGACCAGCTGCTCCATCCGCGCATCGACACCGACCAGCCGGTGGAGGTGGTGGCCAAGGGGTTGCCCGCCAGCCCAGGCGCGGCGGTGGGCGGGGTGGTCTTCACCGCCGAGGCTGCGATCGAGGCGGCGGCGAAGGGGCGGCAAGTGGTCCTGGTACGCGCCGAGACCTCGCCCGATGACGTGGGCGGGATGCACGCCGCCGAGGGGATCCTCACCGCTCGTGGCGGCATGACCAGCCACGCGGCGGTGGTGGCGCGCGGCATGGGCAAATGCTGCGTCGCCGGCTGTGCCGCGATCCAGGTGGATGCGGAGGCGCGCCAGTTCACCGCCGGCGATCGGGTGGTGCACGAGTTCGACACCATCTCCCTCAACGGCTCCACCGGCGAGGTGATCCTCGGTGCCGCCAAGCTCATCGTTCCCGAGCTCTCCGGCGACTTCAACAAGCTCATGGGGTGGGCGGACCAGATCCGCACCCTGAAGGTACGGACCAACGCGGACACCCCGGAGGACGCCGCCAACGCGGTCGCCTTTGGTGCCGAGGGGATCGGCCTGTGCCGCACCGAGCACATGTTTTTCGGCGAAGAGCGGCTGCCGGTGGTCCAGGAGATGATCCTTGCCGAGGACGAGGCGACCCGCCGCGCGGTCCTCGCCCGCCTCCTGCCCTTCCAGCGTGACGACTTCCTCGGGATCTTCCGCGCCATGGATGGCCGGCCGGTGACCATCCGCCTCCTCGACCCGCCGCTGCACGAGTTCCTCCCCTCGCGCGAGGGGCTCATCGAAGAGGTCGCCACCCTGCGTGCCAACGGGCGCGACCCCGCTGCCTTGGTGGTGAAGGAGCGGCTCCTGGCGAAGGTGAACCACCTCCACGAGCTCAATCCGATGCTCGGCCACCGCGGCTGCCGCCTCGGCATCTCCTACCCGGAGATCTACGAGATGCAGGCCGAGGCGATCGCCCTCGCCGCCTGCGCCCTGCGGCAGGAGGGGAAGCGGATCGTCCCCGAGATCATGATCCCCCTGGTCGGAACCGTGGCCGAGTTCCGCTATCTCAAGGAGCGGATCGTGAAGGTGGTGGAGGAGGTGAAGGGGCGCGCGGGGGTCGAGCTCGACTACCTCATTGGGACGATGATCGAGATCCCGCGCGCCGCCCTCACCGCCGATGCGATCGCCGCCGAGGCCGAGTTTTTCTCCTGCGGCACCAACGACCTCACCCAGATGACCTTCGGCTACTCGCGCGACGACGCCGGCGTCTTCCTCCCCGACTACCTGGAGAAGAAGATCCTGCCGGTGGACCCCTTCCAGGTCCTCGACCGCGACGGCGTCGGCCAGCTCATCCGAATGGCGGTGGAGAAGGGGCGCAGCGCGCGGCCGGAGCTCAAGGTCGGGATCTGCGGCGAGCACGGCGGCGAGCCGTCGTCCATCGAGTTCTGCCACCAGGTGGGGCTCAACTACGTCTCGTGCTCCCCCTTCCGCGTCCCCATCGCCCGCCTCGCCGCCGCCCACGCGGCCCTGGCAAGCAGGAAATAGGAAGTAGGAAGGGGGTGGCCTCCGCAGCCTGGGGGAGAGGGCTGCTGCCCCCGTTCTACCTTCTCCTTCCTACTTCCTCCTCTTTGCGCCTTCGCGTCCTGGCCTCTTTGCGTTGCGTCGTCTTCCGGTCACCCGGCGAAAAGCTCGCCGCTGGAGCGGGAGCAACCCTCGCCCCTCTTGGGCCGGTGTCACCCGGAGCGACCTCCCCGCCGCGCGCGGCGGACCGTCCCGCCCCGATCGCCACCTTGCCGGGGGCGACGGGCGGCGGCCTTAGACGCAATCGACGCAGCGGACGATGCCGCGGGTGGAGGCATCGAGGAAGGTGAGGAAGGTGCGGATCTCCGGCAGGTCGGGGAGCTCCTGGCGGACCCGCTCCAGGGCCTCTGCCTGAGGAAGCTGGGAGCGGTAGAGGATCTCGAAGGCGTCGCGAATCGCGTTGATCGTCTCGCGCGGGAACTTACGCCGCCGCAGCCCCACCAGGTTCAGCCCCTGGGCGACCGCGCGGTTGCCGAGGACGGTGAGGAAGGGGGGCACGTCGTTGGCCACCGCCGAGGCGCCGCCGACCATCGCGTGGGCGCCGATGCGGACGAACTGATGGACCGCGGAGAGGCCGCCGATGATCGCGTAATCGTCCACCCAAACGTGGCCGGCGAGGGCGACGTTATTGGCGAGGATGCAGTGGTTGCCCACCTGCACGTCGTGGGCCATGTGGGCGCCCACCATCAGCAGGTTGTGGTCGCCGAGGGTGGTCACCATCTGGTCGCCCTTCGTCCCCTTGTGGATGGTGACGAACTCGCGAACGGTGTTGTGGTTGCCAATCCGCACCTTCGACGGCTCGCCGGAGAACTTCAGATCCTGCGGCACGTCGCCCACCGAGACCGCCTGGTGAAAGCGGTTGTCGCTGCCGATCACCGTGTCGCCTTGGATCACGCAGTGCGGGCCGACCACGGTGCGTGCGCCGATGTGCACCTCGGGCCCGATCACCGTGAACGGGCCGATCTCCACCCCCTCGTCCAGCTTGGCCCCCTCTTCGATGACGGCGGTACGGTGAATCTGGGTCATGGCGCGGTCCGGTTGCGGGTGGGAGAGGGATTCACTCTCTAACGGAAATGGGGTGGCTGGCAAAGGGTGGCGTGGCCGGGGGCAACGGGTGGAGCGCGCGGGATACGCCTTGCGGGTCGCCCCCGCCGCCGCCCTCGGCGACCCTCTCCGGTGGCTCGCCCACCCGTGGCGCGTCGCGCCGTGGTTCCGGGGCAGGCCGTCCAATGCCACGGCCAAGCTCTTCGGCCGCACTGGCGGCGCGTCCCATTGCCCTCATTCCACCGCCGCCGGCGCGGCGCGGGCGGCGCGGCCGCGCAGGGTGACGCCGCCGGCGAGGCAGACAAGGGCCATGCCGGTGAGGGCGAGGGGGTTGGGGACCTCGCCCCACGCCGCCCAGCCGATGGCGCCGGCAAAGACCACCGCGAGGTAAACGAAGGGGCCGATCTGGGCGGCCGGGGCGTAGGCGTAGGCGCGGGTGAGGAAGAGCTGGCCGCCGGTAGCGAGGACGCCGCTGGCCAGCAGCGGTAGCCAGAGGGCGGGCGGCGGGGTCTGCCAGCACCAGGCGAGGGGCATGGCGGAGACGGTGGTGGCGATGAGGCCGAAGTAGAAGACGATGCGGGTGGTGGGCTCGGAGCGGGTGAGGCGGCGGATGGCGACCATGGCGACCGCCGCCAGCAGGCCGGAGAAGAGGCCGATCACCGCCGCCGGCTCGATGGCGTGGGCGGTGGGTTGGAGGATCAGGAGGAGACCGGCGAAGCCGATGAGCGCCGCGCCGGCGAGCGCCGGGGTGACCATCTCGCGCAGCCACACCCACGCCACCAGCGGGATGAACAGGGGCATGGTGTAGTTGAGAAGCATGGCCACGGCGAGCGGCAGGCGGGCGAGGGCGTAGAAGAAGCAGTACATCGCCGCCAGCCCGGAGAGGCCGCGGACCAGGTGGATCGGGAATGAGGTGGTGGCGAGGTCGCGGGCGCCGCGCCGCAGGCCGTGGCGCACCAGCCACGGGGCGAGGGTGACGAGGCCGCTGGCGTTGCGGAAGAAGACCACCATCTCGTTGGGGAGGTGGTGGCCGGCGGTACGGATGCACACCCCCATGGCGGCGAAGAGCAGCGAGGAGAGGGCCACATACAGGGCGCCGCGCCGCGGATCGTGGTCAGGGACCATGGTGGAACACGCCGCTGGGGTGAGACTGGCGCTTGGGGGATCGAGTGGCCGGCGTACCGCGCGTGCTCAGGCCGAGGTTGGTGGGCACGGCGCGCGTGGCGGTGGGCGGTCGCTACGGCGTGGGTTCCGGCGGCGCCGTCGCTGGCGCCTCCATCTCGGGTGCCTCCGCCGGTCCCTCGGGGGTGTGCTCCACGCCGGCGGGCTGCTCCTTCTTCTCGATCTTGCGCAGGCGCTTCTCGTCCTTCTTTTTCTTCTTCGCCAGATCCCTCTGGCGTCGTTCGAACTGGTAGTTGGTCTTGGCCAAGGTGGACTTTCCGTTGGAGAAAAAGGGCGCGCCGTGAGCCGCGGCGCGTTGCGGTTCACGCAGCAGCGATTCTAGCCTTCTCGCGGTCCCCTTCGCGAGGCGCGGTGGGCGGTGGTCGATACAGGCGCGTCGATCCGTGGTAAGAACGCGCGCCGCCGCGCTCGCCGCGGCCTCGTCCGTGCCCCGATGAAGCGTCCCCCGCAACGGCCCCGCTTTTCGCCGCAACGCATCGCGGTGCTGATCCTCCTCGCCCTCCTGGCGTTTGGGATCACCTTGCTCATGGCGGAGGTGCGGCGCGGCACCTTGGCGTTGCCGGTGGCGGACCGGGTGGCGCTGCTGGTGCTGGTGAACGTCGAGGTGCTGGTCATCCTCGCCCTCCTCTTTGTCCTCCTGCGCGCCCTGATCACCTACGCCTTCGAGCGCCGCCACTCCCTGGCCGGCTCGAACCTCAAGACCCGTTTCCTCCTCGCCTTTCTCCTCCTGTCGATCCTGCCGTCGCTCCTCCTCTTTGGGGTCGGCTCGATCCTCATCCATCGCTCCATCGACAACTACTTCGCCTTCCGGATCCAGGCGCCCTTCAAGACCAAGTCGCGCGACCTGAAGCCGACCCTCGAGCAGGTGGAGCGGCTGCTGGAGCGCGAGCTGGCGGCGAGCCACGGCCGGGTGGAAGCGGCGCTGCGTGCGGTGGTCGAGCTACCCCGGCCCGAGGATGGGGGGGCGTTGGGGGGGGCGATGGCGGGGTGGCTGGCGCGCTCCGGCGTCGACGAGATCGTGGCGGTCGATGGGCACGACACGGTGGTGGCGCAGGTGGGGGCCTCCTCCTGGTTCGGGCGGGGCCGGGTGACGCTGGAGCCAGCGCAGCTTGCGGCCGCGCGCCGCGACGGGCGCGCCGTGTGGGAGCTGGACGATGGCCGCCTGTGGGGAGCGGCGGGGGCGGCGCTCCTCCCCCTGGCAAGCGGCGAGGTGGTGGTGGTGGTGCAGGCGCGGGTGGCGGAGGAGGTGGCGGCCACCCGCGCGGGGGTGGCGGACGCCCTGAGCTCGATCGGGCGGGTGGAGCAGTACCGCGGTCTGGTGAAGGGGAGCTACCTCCTCAACCTGGCGGTAGCGACTCTGCTGGTGCTGGTGGCGGCGGTGTGGCTCGCCTTCTACCTCGCCCGCCGGATTACCGAGCCGGTCCTCCGCCTCACCGAGGCGACCGAGCGGGTGGCGGATGGTGACCTCGATGTTCGCCTCACCCCCATGAGCGGCAGCGAGATTGGCCGCCTGATGCGCTCCTTCTCGCGCATGGTGGAGGATCTGAAGCGCTCCCGCGCCGCCACCGACCGGGCCCATGACGAGTTGGCGGCATCCCTGCGCGCCTTGCAGGAGCGCAACGAGCTGATCAGCACGGTGCTGGCGAGCATCGGTTCGGGGGTGGTCTCCCTCGATGGCGAGGGGCGGGTCCTCACCCTCAATCCGGTGGCGGTCGAGATGCTCTCCCTGGCGGGGGCGGGGGCGGGGGCGGGGGCGGAGGCGGCGGTGGGGTGCGCCTTTGGCGAGCCCATCGCCTCCGAGGCGATGGTTGAGGTGGTGGCGCCGGTGGTTGCGGGGAGGGATGAGTGGCGCCAGGGGTATGCCACCGTCGATCGCGAGGGCAGCGAGCGGCGCCTGCGGGTCACCGCCCGGGCGCTGCATAACGAGGCGGGCGCGGCGACCGGCACGGTGGTGGCGTTGCACGATTACACCGAGCTGGTGCGCGCGCAGAAGATGGCGGCGTGGCGCGAGGTGGCGCGGCGCATCGCCCACGAAATCAAGAATCCGCTCACCCCGATCCGCCTCGCCACCCAGCGGCTGCGCCGCAAGTTCGCGCGCGGCGACGGCGACTTTGCCGAGGCGTTCGACGAGGCGTCGCGCATCATCCTCGAAGAGGTGACCGGCCTGGAGCGGCTGGTGAGCGAGTTCTCCGACTTCTCGCGCATGGCCGAGGCGCACCTCGCCCCCGCCGACCTCCACTGCATCGTGGAAGACGCCTTCGGGCTGGTGGAGCTCGGCGGTGGGGTGGCGGTGCGCAAGGCGTTCGATCGCAACATGCCGGAGGTTCGGGTCGACGCGGCGCAGCTCCGGCGCTGCTTCGTCAACTTGCTGAAGAACGCGGTGGAGGCGATGGGCGGGGAGGGGGAGATCACCGTCACCACGCGCTTCGATCCGATCGGGGCGGTGTTCACCGTGGCGATCGCCGACACCGGCCCCGGGATCGAGGCGAACCGGCGCGAGGAGATCTTCTTGCCGTACTTCACCACCAAGGTGAACGGCACCGGCCTCGGGCTGGCGATCGTCAAGCACGTGGTCGCCGACCACCGCGGTTATCTGCGGGTGCGCGACAACCCGCCCCACGGCGCCATCTTCGAGATCGAACTCCCGGTCTCCGGGTGACGCCGGAGGCGGTGGGGGGGGTGACCGCCAGGGTGGCGTCGCCGCACCACGACCACCGGTCAGGCGTTGGGGGGCAGACAAAGGCCATCTCCCCTGCACGGTGGCAACCCATCTGGGAGAGCCATCTCGCCGCGGAACCACGCGGAAAGCCCTCCGCGCCTCCGCGCGAGCCCGCCTTGCCGGCGCGCACCCTTGCGAGCGGTTTGGCCGCGCACCCCGCCCGTTTGTTTCGCCGCCTCCTACCTCTCTCCCGTCGCGCCGTCCTCTCCGCCTCGTTCGCCGCCGCCGCACACCGCCGCCGCCCGCTCCCCATCCGCCACCGCTTCGAGTCGGCGGCAGATGTAGCGGAGCTTGGCCGCGTCGACGATCTGGTGGCCGAAGATGTCGGTGATGAAGAAGCTGTCCACCACCCGCTCCGCCTGGGTGTCGATCTTGGCGCCGCGGATGTAGAGGTTGAGCTCCGCCATGGCGGTGGTGACGTCGTGGAGGAGGCCCGGGTGGTCCTCGGCGGCGAGGAGCAAGACGGTGGTGCGGTGCGAGGTCTCGTTGTCGACGCGCATCTCCGCCGGCAGGTGGCGCACGTGCAAAGGGAGGTGGGGTGAGCGCTCGCGGCGGGCGGTGATCTCCGCCAGCCGCTTGCGCCCTTCGAGGACCGCGCGCAGGTCGTCGAGGAGCGCCCGGCGCTCCGCCTTGGAGGTGAGGCGGCTGTGGTCGTGGCGGGTGAGCTGGAGGGTGTCGAGGGTGAAGCCGCCGCGGTGGGTGCGGACCTGGGCCGCCTTGATGTCTAGCCGATGGCCCACCAAGACGCCGGTGATCTTGGAGAAGAGGCCGGGCTGGTCCGTCTCGAGGGTGCAGACGGTGAGCTGGGTGTAGGGGCGATCGCGCGGGTTCACCAGGCGGAGCTGGAGGGGTGCTTGGTCGAGGCGGCGGACCATTTCGAAATCGGCGAGGATCTGGGAGACGGTCTTGCTGAGGATCTCCTGGTCGTCGATCTGCGGCAGGTAGCGGTCGAGAATGGCGGCGACCGGCCTGCCCTTGGCCTCTGCCCGCACGGTCCGCTCCTTGGCGACGCGCAGCTCCGCCAGGGCGTCGGCATCGCGGTCGCAAATCTGTTGATGGGCGAGGGTGTAGAGCTCCAACAGCAGCGCCTCCTTCCACACCGACCACATGTCGGGGTGGGTGGCGCGGGCGTCGGCGTAGGCGAGGACGAGGAGGAGGGCGAGGGTCTCGGTGTCACGGATTTGGTCGACGAAGCGGCCGAGGACTTCGTGGTCGTGAAACTCCAGCCGCTGGGAGACGTGCGGGAAGAGGAGGTGGTTGGCGACCATCCGCTCCACCACGTCGATCTCGTCTGCCGGGTAGCCGAGGTGGCGCATCACCTGGCCGGCGAGGTGCTCGCCCACCGCCGAGTGGTCGCCCGGGTAGCCCTTCCCGAGGTCGTGAAAGAGGGCACCGAGGTAGGCGAGGTGGGGGCGCGGCAAATCGCGGAAGGTGCGGTGGAAGGCGGCGCATTCGCCGTCGCCTGCGCTACGTACCGAGTCGATGTAATCGACGACCTGCAGGGTGTGCTCGTCGACCGTGTAGAGGTGGTAGGGGCCGGGCTGGCAGAGCGCCTCGATGGTCCCGAACTCGGGGACGAGACGGCGAAACAGGCCGGTCTCGTACATCGGTCGGAGCCAGAAGGCGACCGGCCCGGCGCCGGCGAAGAGGCGGCGCAGGGTGGCGAGGTTGTCTTGGGAACGGACCTGCTCGTCGCGGACGAACGGCAGCTCGTATTGCAGCTTGAGGAGGGTTTCGGGAGAGAGGGGGACGTGGTGCTTTGCGGACAGCTCGAAGAGCTCGAGCATCCGTTCCGGCCGCTCGCGGAAGAGGCCGGCGGAGGCCAAGGGGATAGAGATCCGGTCGCGGAAGAGGAGGAAGCCATCCCCTACGTGGCGCATGCCGAGGTGGGTGCGAATGCGGGCGCCGATGCCGAAGTCGTGGGAGAAGCGGCGCAAAAGGACCCCGGAGAGGAAGTGGATCTGGCGCGCGTGGCAGTAGTAGTGGTGCATGAAGGAGGTGGAGGCGGGGCGGTCTTCGTGGTCCTCGTAGCCCAGGTAGCGCGCCACCTCCTGCTGCTGATCGAAGGTGAGGCGGTCCTCTTTGCGGCCGGTGCGGAAGTGGATGTCGTTGCGTACCCGCCAGAGGAAGGAGCGCGCCTCCATGAGGTACTCGCGTTCGTCACGGGTGATCGAACCGCGCTTCATGAGCCCCTCGAAGTCGCCGCCTTGGAAGCGCGTCTTGCCCACCCAGCCGGCGAGGTGGATGTCGCGCAGGCCGCCGACCCCCTCCTTGAGGTGCGGTTCACGCACGAAGATCGAGCCGCCCTGGCGGGTGAGCATCGCCGCGTGCTCGGCGAGTTTGGTCTCGATGTAGGCGCGGCTGTGGCGGGCGGTGATTTTGCGCGCCACGTGGCGGACCAGCTCGGCGTAGACCTCTGAGTTGCCCGCGAGGTAGCGGGTCTCGAGCAGGGCGGTGCGCACGGTGAGATCGGCAAGCCCCTGTTCGACGCAGTCGCGGAAGGTGCGCACCGATTGCCCGACGGTGGGCCCGACGTCCCACAGGAGGGTGGAGAGCGCCGCGGCGACGCCACGCACGGTCGCGTCGAGCCGGCGGGGGGTGACCGCGAGGAGGTCGAGGTCGGAGCCGGGGTTGAGCTCGCCGCGGCCGTAGCCACCCACCGCGACGACCGCGAAGTCGGTGTCGAGTCCAAGTCCGAGGGCGCTGGCGAGAAAGGCCAACAGCCCCTGGATGAGCTGGTCGGCCGCTGTGGTGAGCTCTGCCACCACCACCGCGCCACAGGCGCCGTCGCGGTGGTGGCCGGCGATCTCCGCGCGCCGATGGTTGTAGAGGTCGCGCACTTGCACCAACAGGGCGGCGCGGTCGCGTTCCAGGCACGGCGCGGTGTCGTTCCACTCCCACGCCGCCAGGGTGGCGAGGTCGGTGACCTCCGGGAGGAGCCAACGGGGCCGCGTCTCGGTCATGGGCTCTGCCGACGGCGGTGGCGCCGGAGTTGGGCAAGGAGGAGGGCGACGGTGGTGGCACCCGTGGCATCCGCGGCCACGTCCCAGACGCTCGAATCGCGGCCGGGGATGAAGCTTTGGTGGTACTCGTCGCTCACCCCGTAGAGGGTGGCGAGGAGCGCCGCCCGGGTGAGGACGAAGGGGGAGCTGCCGGCGGTGAGGGCGGCGGCGAGGACCGCGGTGAAGCCGCCGTATTCGACGCCGTGGCACACCTTGTCGAAGTTGGCGATGAGCTCCGGCGCGGTGCTTCCCGTTTGGGCGGAGAGGCCAAAGATCGTCGCCGCGTACGCCGCCACCATCGCCCAGCGAACGCCGCGTCGCCTGGGTGGGGTGCTCATGCGGCGGTCTCAAGCGTGCCCAAAAGGTGGCCGTGTTCCACCGCGCTGACCCGCACCTCGACCCGCGCGCCAAGCGGCGCGGCGCGATCGAGGCGCAGGCGGCGGTTGGAGCGTGTCCTCCCTTCTGCCCAGCCCTCGCCCTGTTCCTCCACGAGGATCTCCTGGCGGCTGCCCACCAGGGCCTGGTTGTGGGCCGCGGCGATGGTGCGTTGGAGGGCGAGGAGGCGCTCCAGCCGCTCCCCCTTCACCGCCTCGGGGATCGGGTCGCCGAGGGCGGCCGCCTTGGTGTGCGGGCGCGGCGAGTACTTGAAGGCAAAGAGGGAGGCGAGGCGCAAGTGGGCGACGACGGCGAGGGTCTCCGCGAAGTCCGCCTCCGTTTCGCCGGGGAAGCCGACGATGAAGTCGGAGACCAGGGCCACCTGCGGCAGGGCGGCGCGCAGCGCCCCCACCCGGTCCAGGTACTCGGCCACCGTGTAGCCGCGGCGCATCGCCGCGAGGAGGCGGTCGGAGCCCGATTGCAGGGGCAGGGGCAGGTGGGGGCAGACCTCCGGGATGGTGGCCAGCGCCTCGATCAAATCGTCGCCCAGGTGGCTCGGGTGGGAGGTGAGGAAGCGCACCCGGTAGATCGGCTCGATCGCCGCCACCTGGCGAAGGAGCTCGGCAAAGCTCACCTCGCCCTCGCCGCGCTCGCCCCCCTTGCGGCCGTAGGCGTTCACCGTCTGGCCGAGGAGGGTGACCTCGCGGCAGCCGGCGGCGGCGAGCTGGCGTACCTCGTTGCAGATGGTCGCGGCGGGACGCGAGTACTCGCGGCCGCGGGTGTAGGGGACGATGCAGAAGGTGCAGAACTTGTCGCACCCCTCCACCACCGTGACGTAGGCGCAGATCGTCGCCCCCCGCGCGGGGCCCGCGGGAGGCTCCAGGTAGGCCCCCTCGCCCACGTCGACCACCCGCTCGCCCGCCTCTACCCGCCGCAGGGTGGCCGCCAGCCGGCCGACCGCCCGGGTGCCAACCACGAAGTCGAGGCCGCGGGCGCGTTGCAACAGGGTGGCGCCATCCGCCTGGGCAACGCAGCCGGTGATCCCGATCTTCACCGCCGGTCGCGCCTGCTTCAAAGAACTCAGGCGGCCGACCTCGCTGAGGATTCGTTGCACCGCCTGGTCGCGCACCGCGCAGGTGTGCAGGACGATGAGGTCCGCCTCCTCCGCACACAGGGCCTCTTGATAGCCGTGGTCACGCGCCAGGCCGAGGAGGCGCTCGCCTTCGTGGGCGTTCATCTGGCAGCCGAAGGTGTGGATGAAGACGCGCTTCACCCCGTCACCCGCGGTGCCCGTGACCGTTGTCTGGGAGTGTTCCATCGCGCCGGGATTGTAGGGGCGGGTGGCGCGCTCGGCGAGCGGCCCCTAGCCAGTGAGGGGCGCGGGCAGGGGGCGGTTCGTCGTCGCGTCGAGGTGGTGGCGATGTTGCCCAGCGCCGGGCGGCGGGCGCAGCGCGTCGAGTGGGGGGTGGCGGCCCCCCCCTCCGTCGCTACCGAGCGGGCGAGAAGGCCGCGCCCCCTGCCTGCCGCCGTTTGACGGGTCGCGGAGTGGTCCCTACGCTCCCGCGGACCGACTTAGGAGTGTTGCGTGCGTATCGAGACCGTTTGGAAGACCTTTCACCCCGATCTCGACCGAGTCGAGGCGGAGATCCGTCACCACCTCCACTCGGACGCGGCGATCATCCCGGAGGTGGGGGCCTATCTTCTCGAAGGGGGGGGCAAGCGGGTTCGGCCGCTCCTCTCGCTGCTTGCCGCGCGGCTGTGCGGTTTTGAACGAGAGTCCCTCTACACCCTGGCGGCGATCGTCGAGTACCTGCACACCGCCAGCCTCCTGCACGACGACGTGGTGGACATGGCGCAGCTCAGGCGCGGCCACGCCGCCGCCAACTCCATCTGGGGCAACCAGGTGTGTGTCTTGGTGGGGGACTACTTCTACGCCATGGCCCTGCACCTGGCGGTGGCCGAGGACAGCCTGGAGATCATGGAGATCCTCTCCGCCGCCACCGCTTACATGGTGAAGGGCGAGCTTCTCCAGATGGCCCACACCAAGGACGTGCAGACCAACCGCGCCCAGTACGAGGGGATCATCACCTGCAAGACCGCCAACCTCATGGCCGCCGCCTGTGCCCTGCCCGCGGTGGCGGCGGGGGTGGCGGAGCCTCTGAAGGAGGGGCTGCGCGCCTTTGGCCGCCACCTCGGGATCGCCTTCCAGATGGTCGACGACACCCTCGACTACGTCGCCGATGAGGAACGCCTCGGCAAGCTGGTGGGCAAGGACCTGATGGAGGGGAAGGTGACTCTGCCGCTGATTCTGCTGTTGCAGGAGGCGACGGCGGCGGATCGGGCACGGGTTGGGGAGATCATTTTGAAGGACAACCTCGAGCCGCACGACCTGCAAGAGGTGATCCTCCTCCTCGGCCGCTACGAGATCCTCGACGCCTGCCTCTCGGTGAGCGGCGACCATGTGCGCCAGGCGAAGGAGGCGCTCGCCCCCTTCCCGGAGAGCGAGGCACGTGCCGCCTGCTTCGCCCTCGCGGACTATGTGGTCGAGCGGGACCTGTAGCCCCTTTTTC
>Ga0210037_1001465_pt1 | contig 14265 bp, 16 predicted proteins | sample CryGey08umfilter_3_FD_185451 | JGI IMG/M metagenome (GOLD analysis project Ga0210037, IMG submission 185451) | Groundwater microbial communities from aquifer in Utah, USA - Crystal Geyser 4/9/14 0.8 um filter (SPAdes) (version 3) | ecosystem: Environmental > Aquatic > Deep subsurface >...
AAATATTTTGATACAGGTTCCAAGCTCGGTTGGCTTGAAGCGAATGTCGCTGAGGCTCTTCGGAGAGAAGATTTAGGCAAAGAGGCGCGCGCCATGCTAAAATCGATGCGTTAAACCGCATCGATTTTTTTCATTGAGTTTTCTTTCCTATGAATTGTTATCTTAAAAAAGCTGTCGCCGTTTTCGCCATCCTCGCTTTGGTCGGTCAGGGTTGTACAAAAGCTCCTTCTCAGGCGACAACGCAAGCCTCTCAGCCCATCACCATAAATGTCTGGGGAGTCGTTGATGGCTTCAGCGTGTATAGTCCGATTTTTGACGCGTATCGCGCTTTACATCCATACGTTTCTTTTAACTATCGCCGTTTTCGCCTTGAGGAATATGAAGGGGAGCTGCTTAATGCGCTCGCGGAAGATCGCGGACCGGATATTTTCCTTATTCACAATACGTGGACAAATAAGTATCTTCCCAAAATTTCTTCCCTACCTCCTTCAGCACAGGTCGCTTATCGTGTTCAGAAGGGAAGAACAATTACCTATGAGCTGCGTCAGGAACCGACGATCAGCGGGCGCGAATTCAAGGCGCAATATGCGGATGTTGTACAAAATGATCTTCTTCGCACCTTGAACGTTGGAACTGCGAGTACTCCAAATATGCAGGAACGGTTGGTTGGTATTCCAACGAATGTGGATACCATGGGCATGTATTACAATAAGGATATTCTCAATGTTGCGAATATTCCGACGCCGCCTACAACTTGGACGGAGTTTGCTTCTCAAGTTCCGCAACTTACGCAGCTTGATGCGAATGGGAATATTATTCAGTCCGCTGCAGGCATTGGAACGGCGGATAATATAGATCGTTCTACGGATCTTTTGACGGCGCTCATGGTTCAAAATGGAACAGAGATGGCGGATGCAAACGGATCACCAATTTTCCATCAGATTCCGCCGGCGCTTCGTGATGTGCGTACCGAGCCGCCTTCGTATCAAGCGGTTACGTTCTATACGGACTTCGCGAATCCCGCGAAAGAAACCTATACCTGGAATGAAACGATGCCGAACGCGCTGGATGCATTTGTTCAGGGACAGACCGCTTTCTATTTCGGCTATGCCTATGACTACGACACGATTCGCTCAAGAGCACCGAAGCTGAATCTTGGTATCGCTCCGCTTCCTCAAATTGCAGGAAATCCTCCAAAAAATATTGCGAACTATTGGTATTTCGCTGTTTCAAAAAAATCACAACATCAAGACGTCGCTTGGAATTTCTTAAACAGCCTCACAAATTCCGATACATTGACGCAGATTTTGGCGAGTTCGCATGAGCCATCAGCGAAAAAGGACTTATTAACGACGCAAATTGAGGATGAACGCGTGGGCGTATTTGCTTCGCAAGTTCTGACGGCCTTTAGTTGGTATCGAGGCTCCTCTCCCACGCAGATGGAAGATGCTCTCAAAGAGCTGATACGTAATATTCGCAGCGGAGTGAAAATAAATGATGCGATGCGTTTCGCAGCGGAAAAAATTGCTCAGACAATACGCTAGAACGTTTCTTTGGTATACTTGAGATACTATGACTTATTCGCGGCAGCACCTGTTGAACACATTTGGCGCTTTGTTTGTAGCCGTCGCACTTTTTACGGGATTTCACGTAGCACAGGCACGGACGGCCGGAGGAGGAGATGGCTGTGCTGCGACAACAAATTTGAGTGCGGAACAGGAAGTACAGCTTAATGGAATCGGCGGAGCGTCGAGTCGTGCAGACTTTTCCTGCCAGAATGTTGGTTCATTGTCTCCTTCACAACGTTCTTCAAATTGTATTGATAATGCTTGTTCCGGTGGCACGGATATCAAATGTTGTAAACCAGGAACTGGTTCGCCGCGCCTGACGCCAACTTCCGGTGGCGGAACGACTTCCGGCGGCATTGGACGGCTTGTTCTTCCGAGCTGCGTTGATTCCGGAAATTGTCAGCTCGAGGATATTATTCAGACGGGCGTCAACTTTGCGAATTTTCTTTTCGGACTTTCCGGAGCTATTTTTCTCGCAATATTTGTGTATGCCGGTGTTCTTTATTTAACAGCCGGTGGGAATGCCGGGCGCGCTTCCGAGGCAAAGAAAAAACTTGTCGATGCCACCATCGGTATGGTGCTCGTGATTAGCGCCGGTGTATTGGTTGCCTTCATTTATAATGCTTTTCTGAGCTCCAGTAGTGGCGAAGGAGGAACGGCAGATCGTTGCGTAGCGGCGCATCCAACCTGGTCTTGTCAGACGCTTCCGGTAGCAAATCTAAGTACGGAGATCTCGAATCGTGGCTGCCAGACGGGGCTTTGTTCCGGAGCATCAAACATCGTCTGCTGTCCGCCAAGCACGCCATAATTTTTATGAAAATTCAGGAACGAAAGAGAAAATTGAAGAATTACGTAGCCTTTCTTTTTGCTTTTTTAATCATCGGATTTAGTGTGGGCACGCCCTGGTTTGTCTCAGCCACCTCCTCTACAGGAGATACGACTCCGGCTGCATCCACCGAACTCTATAACCCATTAGGCTCCGGCGTGACGCTTGCTTCTTTTATCGGCCGAGGTATTCGTGCCGTGATTGGCGTTATTGGCGCGGTGGCTTTATTGATGTTTATTTATGGTGGCATCATTTGGATGACATCAGGCGGTTCGGATGAGCGGGTTACAATGGCAAAAAATATTTTAAAAAACGCGACCATCGGATTACTATTGATCTTCTTTTCCTACTCGATCATTTCTATTTTCTTTAGTATTTTTGCTCCGTGATTATGTCATATAAACTTTGGAAATTCCTTATCGGCAGCGCAAGTCTTTGCTTAGTCTTTTTTTCTGCGCAAGGCGCTCTTGCTGTGGATATTGCTTACACAACCCCCCATCAAGACGCGACCGGTACAGCTGACGCGGCGGGGTCGGGACGCACAGATTATTCTCCCGGGAGTTTTGGTTATCAGAATCCGCTTGGAGCTTCGGCGACAATCAATACGGTTATTAATCGCGTGATACGTGCTGCGCTCGGTATTGTTGGGGCAATTTTTCTTGCGGTGTTCGTGTATGGCGGAGGTCTCTGGATGACGGCCGGGGGAGATGCTAGAAAAGTTACGAAGGCGAAATCCGCCTTAATGCAATCTCTTATTGGAGTCGTTATTGTTGCTTTGTCTTACACGATTTTAAATGTGTTGTTCTCGGTTGCTGGAAGCTTGACGGGTGGATAAGGACCCTGACTATGTAGGATCCATGTGCTATACTTTTTATATCGTTCGCCGCTCTTGCGGAACGATTTATCCTATGACAAGAAAGGAGGTGACACCTACATGACATCACGCATGAAGAAATTTGTGGGGTTCGTCGCTACTTTGACGATTGCGGCAGGCACGGCTTTGCCAGCTGTCACCTTCGCACAAGGTCTTACGGCTAATGACCTCGGCGTCAACGCCATTTCAAACAATATTAAGCTCGGTTCTGGAGACGTTCGTCAGACAGCAGCTAATATTATTAACGTCGCGCTCGGATTCCTTGGAATCATCGCCGTTGTTATCGTTCTTGTTGGAGGATTCAAATATATGATCTCCGGCGGAAACGAAGAAAAAACCAGCGAAGCGAAGAATCTTATCGTTTCCGGTATTATCGGTCTTGCTATCATTCTTTCCGCTTGGGCTATTACGAGCTTTGTTATTGGACAGCTCTTATCAGCAACAAGTGGTTAATCTTAAACACGCACGGCGTGCTGCCGGCAGCAACCCATGAATCGTTTATCTTCCATTATTGTAACGATACTCGTGGTCCCTATGTTCATTGGGATGCCGGCTATTGCGTTTGCTCAACTCACGCCGGCAGGTACAGGCCTTGAGGCTGCGGCCGCAGGAAGCGGTCTTGCCGGAGGGTGTACGGGTACGGATTGTCTCTCACAGATTGTCGGGCAAGCCATTAACATCGTTCTTGGTTTTCTCGGTATCGTTCTTCTTGCCATTCTCATTTACGCTGGATTCCTTTGGATGACGGCGGGTGGGGATACGGACAAAGTAAAGACGGCTCGTGCAAGTATTGTGAATGCTATTGCGGGCTTACTCGTTATAGCGGCATCCTATGCTATTACAACATTTGTCATTTCACAGCTCGGGGCAATTTCGGGAGGCGGAGCATTTGATTCGGGAGGCGGAGCATTTGATTGTGCAGCGGCGAGAAGCTATTGCCCATCTTTAGAAGAGTCAGACCCTTATTACAGTGCCTGTTGTCCTGCGCCATAGTGAAATAAAATTAATTACTGAATTCGGATTATGAAACTAAAAAAACTCATGTATCAGACAGGAGTAACGACCCTTGGTGTTGTTCTTCCAATGGTAACGTTCGCTGAGGGAACGAATCCCTTCCAGCGCGCGGGTGAGCTTGTTGGTCAAACGGGAAGTGCAGCTGGTATTGCCAGCGGCTCGTCTGACTTGCCAACCATCATTGGAAACATCATTAATATCGTTCTCGGATTTCTTGGTATCGTTCTCTTGGTTTACCTCATTTGGGGTGGATTCCTTTGGATGACATCAGGCGGTTCTGAAGAAGGCGCAACCAAAGCAAAAGAAATGATTAAGAATGCCATTATTGGTTTGATTATCATTGTTGCTTCTTATGCCCTCTCAACCTTCGTCTTGTCGTCGCTGGTAACTGCGACAACGTAATACTTCGTTGCGCAACGAAACAAAAATCCTCCGTCGAAAGTCGGAGGATTTTTGTTTTGCATGAAAAAGTCCTCGCTTATTTCCACCCTTCTTTCCGTCATCCCCGTTCACTTCGCTATTTCCACTCACTTCGTCATTCCCGCGAAGGCGGGAACCCAGTCCTACAACGCAAAGCTCAAGTCCTCCCACTTAGGATTCATTTCTTCAATAAGCCTTAACTTCCAAAGACGATTCCATTTTTTGAGTTGCTTCTCTCTTTTTATGGCGGCTTCTGCCGAATCGGCTCTTTCATAATAGACGAGGCACTTTAGCTGGTACTTTTTCGTGAAGCCCTCGCAAAATCCATCCTTATGTTCTTGGATTCGTTTTTGAATATCGGAAGTTACACCGACATAGAGAGTCCCATTCCGTTTATTTGTCATGATGTAGATGTGGAATGTTTTCATTTGTTTTTTTCATTGCTCTGGACTGGGCCCCCGCCTTCGCGGGGGTGACAAGGGGAGCGGGGGTGACAAAGAAGATTTTAGTGACAAAGGAGGCGAGGGTGGCAGAATTTTGTCATTCCTTCGTACTCCGTCATTCCCGCGAAGGCAGGAACCCAGACCTGTGGAATAAAGCGTGAATCCTCCCACTTCCTCTCTTGCCATTTCCGCCCTTCTTTTTGTCATTCCCGCGAAGGCAGGAACCCAGACCTATAACAGAAGCCCCAAATCATTTGTTTTTTCCTTTATTTTGAACTGGACCCCCACCTTCGCGAGGGTGACAAGGAGAGAGGCGGAGGTGACAAGGAGAAGGGTTACGGCGGGAGAGAGCGAGATGGCAGATTAGATTACAGGCTAAGAAAGATAGTGCTGGTAGATAATGTGATGATGTTTGAGTGGCATGTTATACCCCGTTGCTTGTTTTTCTTGTTTCGTCAAGAAAATAAAACGTCCCCGAACACCTTTTGGTATTCGGGGACGAGCGGAGAATCCTAGGAAGGACTCAATCCGGTTAGTGACAGCTGCTGTCTGCGATGTAGAGGGAACCGCCGTTTCCTCCTGTGATGATCCGACTGCCGGATCCGATGCGCATTCCGGGGCGGCCGCTTGCGACCGCGTAGCAGGTCCAGGCGACCTCGCGCCTTCCGGGGAAATCGAGCAGGATCCGATATTCGCGATCCTGCATTGTTCCCCGCCAACCGCCTTCGCGCGTGGGCGGAATGACGGGCATCTCTACGAGTCCGCCAGCCGTGACCACTGGGACTGCCGTGGGCATACCCGCCTGTGGCTGAACCATTTGGCCATCGATCGAGAGACTGATGGCGTATTGGGAATTCACTCGCACGAGAAGCTCGAGTCCGCCGGTGGATGCTCCATAGCGACGCCATGGAGCACTTCCGCCAACGAAGGCCTGCGTTTCGGTGACCATGCCTGGAGGGGCATAGCGCACCGGAGACGGCAGGGGCATGGCTGTCGCTCCTCGCATGGCGGGGGGCGGCGTAGCCTGCGACGGGGTTCGGTTCGCGGAAGCCGTGTTGCTCGGCATGTGCTCGTGCACGTACTGAGCGAGAGCGGCTTGCCGCTCTTCGTCCGTGATCTGCCCGTCGATGAGCGCCGTACGACGCTCATGGTCTTCGCGAAACTGATCGTACTCTCCTCGAGAGAGAACGACGGTATTGGACTCGACCGGCGAAGTGGACCTTGGCGAAGTCGCCATGGCACCGCAACCCGCGAGAATGATCAAGATGAAAAGAACGCTGTACTTCATGAGAACCTCCGGAAGTTGAACTATGGATCTTGCGATCTGGAATTTTTGAGAGAACCGTTCTCCCAATCGACGCGACCAGTGCGCTGATCATTTCGATTGGGAGCCCCGACATTCCGAGTTTGGATGTCGAGGCATCACCGAGAGTATTGCCGCGTGAAGGCGGCTAGATCGTATCGCCCGTGGTGAGGACGTCGCCGTTTGCCGGCGCTTCTTCGTGCTCTGCGGCTTCTTGCTGAAGCTGATGAATAGCACGTTGTTGCGCGATGACTTGCTCTCGCAATGCTGCGAAAGCGGCGTCGTTGTTCGCGGGCGACTCGGCGGCTTGCACGATTGCTTGCGGTGCCACGCTTGGCGCGATGGGCACGCTCATTGCTCGCGGTTGCGAAACCGCTTCGTGAAGGGCGTACCACTGCGCGATTGCAGGATGCGTTCGCGGGTCGTAGCCGCTGCCCGCGTACTGCGAGACATAGTAGCCGCTGACCGACTGACTTGGTGCCCCGTATCCGCGCCCGTAGCGAGTGGTGGGTTGGCCGTAGGCCGTTCGCGTTTGATTGTAGTCGCGCCCATGGCTTCCGTGCCAGGTGGCAGATGCACCGCAGCCGATGCTGAATGTGATCGCCATGAAGACGAAGATGATAAACTTGTTCATCATCGCACCCCCGGTGCGCCGACGTAGCTCATGGGGGAGAAGCCTCCTCCGTAGAAGGAGCCGGAGTCTCTTGCAAGTGAGACGGCATAGCCGGGATCGGCGCCGCTCACAAGCATGAGGCAGAGGAGATGATCATCTGTCATGGATGCCGGGTTCTGCCAGCTTGGCGGCATGACCGCCCAGAACTGCTGCCCGAAGGCTTGCAGCTGCTGTTGCTGTGCCTCTGTGATGCGAGCGGCTTGTGCCTCTCGATCGCGAAGGCATCCGGCGAGGTCGCCGGCGGAGGTCGTGTCCGACCCGATGCTGATCGGGCCGTAGACTCCGCGCGAGCTTTGAGACATGCTGCCGTAGGGCGACGTATGAAGGCTGTGATAGCTACTGCATCCGCTGGAGTAGAGGACGGTGAGGAACAGGCTGAGGATCAGGGTCAAACCCGCCTCCTGCCAGAACCTCGTGTATTTCTTGGTCTTCGTCACGGTTTTTACTCTCTATGATCGGTGAAAAGGGCGCTGTTCTCGGGTTCAGGTACCATACCTGCCCCAGCTTCGAACGATCCAATATAGCAGAAAAATACAGTCTTGTCAAGTATATTATTGGCTAATTTTAGCCAAAAAGCTAATTTTAGCCAAAAAGAAGAGCCCTGTTTTAATGAGTTTTTCTTCGTTTTTTACTGGGGGATGCTCTATGAAGTGTCCATTGACAACTGGACAAAAATGTGCTATTTTATACAGTCAATTCTGAGCAGATTCCCTGCTCCTGAATGACAAAAACTCGCAATTTCACATCTTCGAAAGGATGTCCAAAATGGCAAACGCTTCTAGAGGCCAGAGCCTTGGTCGCCTGATCTTCAAAGAGCTTCTCTCTGAGTTCGCTTTCGGACGGATGGCTGAGCTCTTCGTTCGGGCCCTGCCTAACGATGTGTTTCTGACGATCGCTGATGCGATTCCAGAAAGTATACGAAACAAGGATGACGTGCAAGACGCAATCGCACTTCTTCCGCTCGCCATTGGGCAGCACAGGGGTCTCCCAGAGCCTCTCCGAATCGGCCTCATGCGGCTGACCAAAGAGACGCTCGAGACGATTGGTGAGCGCGCTCGGGAAATCCCGCAAGACCCTCAGCGTCGTCGAGACTTCGTGCATGGTATCATTACCATGCAGCCAGGCTTCTCAGCCTTCAAGCACATGGAGGAAAACATGTTCGGATTTGGTGGCGAAAAAAAGAAGAGCTCAAAACAGTTGGGCTTCCTCAACCTCTTGGCGGAAGCGCCGGAGGGCACTCAGGAGAAGTTTCGCAACTTCCTCTACGACCCGTTCAACTTCACTTCTCTGCAGCGGGGGGAGTGGCTCACGAAGCTCGCAAACGTTTCGACGACGCCTGAACGCGTCAAAGCGCTTTGCAACGCACCCTCGATCGATGCCTTTCGCATCGAGCTGAAGGTGCTCGTCGATACCGAGCCTTCGCTTACGGAGAGCTTGCTCTCCAAGGCGGCTCGGCGTCTTGGTCTCACCGAATCTTCTTTCGCTCCGGACCACCCGAAGGTCGCGGCCTTCAACAAGGGACTTTCGGAGCACGGAGAGAAACTTCGTAAGCGAACGAAGATGCTCTCCAAGCTCGGATACTGAGGTCGTTCTACTACTGGGGGAGGAGCACTGAATTTACATTCAGTGCTCCTCCCCCTTCCATTCGAATGGATCAATCTTTGGTCCCTTCAAATGGAAGACTTGTTTCTTCCTCAAACGTTCTCTACAAAACAACAACAATTCACTCCCAATAAAATTGGGAAGGAAGGCCTATCGTGACGGATCAAAATCAGAATGAGGCTGTGAGCAAGGCGATGGATTTCGCCGGGTTCGCGGTTTTCGTTGCCGCCATCGTGGCTGGCAAGGACACTGTCAAGGAGTTTGCGGGCTGGTCCCGTAAAGCGGTGCTCTATGGGCTCAAAGAAATGAGCCTCTGGCGGCATCACCGCCTTGTCACCTGGTTGCGCCCTGCGCTCATCTGGGGTCTGTGCATCAACGGCGCGGTCACCGCGCTTGTCGCCTACTTCTGTGCGGCGGCGATCGACGATGCTCGTACCGCTACGGCCTACTGGTCGTTGCTCGCGTTCGCAGTTCTGCTCCTTATCTTCCTCTTTGGTCGCTGGTGGTCCATCAAGGATATCAAGCCACTATCGGTGGATGAGGTCGAGGCGTTTCTCGCAGTGAAGGCGAATCTCGCGCCTGAGAGGCAGGAAGCTGCGCTCGCTGACAAGTTCGGCAAGCGGGGAGTCATGGGTCTCGGGACTCTGCTCATCATGTTCGGCTCCTATGCCTTTCTTGGTGTGGGGATTGCACTCTTTTCGTCCGTGCTCTACGACGCGGGGGTGAGTTGGGGCGCTGTGCTCGTCTTGAAGACGCTCGCTCTTGCCCTCTTCTTCCTCTCGGTGGTGTCTGTCGCTGTCGGCGTTCTTATCCTGGGTTCGGCTACGAAGTTCGTGGGCGGAGCCGCGCGCGGAGTCTTCAGGGCTCTCTGGGATTCGATCGTCACCGCTCTTCCCAACATCGAGGGCGAAGAGGCAAAGGAACTTCTCCCGGATCTCCAATTCGGAAATCTGTGGAAGGCCTTCGTGGCCATCACCTTCAGTGGGCCGGGCACATTCCTTTTGAGCTACTACGCTTGCCAGCTTCTGTTCCCCGGTCTGTCTGATCAGGGCATCGTGCTCGGGATCCTAGTTCTTCTGGGAATCACGACCCAGGTCTCGAAGCAGTTAGGGAATGATGTGACGGAGCGCGTGAAGCGCGCCGGTCGCGTCATCGCCCTTCTCGGCGTCCTCGTCGGGATCTATCGCATTATCGAGCACCTGGCTTTCGCCGATCGCCACCGCCACATGTACGGGGTGATCATCAACGGAACGGCTGGCGCCGCCGTTCGTCACCAAGACTCTCTCCAGCATCTGGGGCTGGTCTGGTGGAACGGTCTTACCGGTATGGGGTGGTGTGCATCGACGGGATTCCTGTTCCTGTTCGGTGGCATCTTTCTCTGGGTCCTTCAGACCAAGTCCGATTCCCAGTTTGCCAAGGGCCTCAAGTGGACCTTGTCGACGGTATTAGGTCTTGCGGTCGTCGTGGTGTTGATCGGTGTGGCAGCAAGCTTGGCCGGCGTGGATACGCAGGCCGAGATCGCTCCGCCTTCGAGCGTTCCTTCCGCCACGACTCCGGCTGTGAATACGGAAGATCTTCTTCGGCAATCCACCGATGGAGGCGCAACACCCCATGAGCGCGTCGGAGGTTCACCTGCGACACTGCTCGGTCCCGGTAACGTTCCTCTCTCGAGGCGCGAACGGGATGCAAACCTGCGGACGATTGCGACGGCGACGATTCTGTCACCTTCGCTCAATCCGCCACGGCGACATTCGGTAGCGCAAGCCACCGAAGAAACCCCAACCTGCGATTCACTTCGCGAAGAGGGGTTCGTGGAGAGCTTCGTTCAAAATGAGGCTTCCCACGGCCGCTGCACTCAGTAGTCCTTTCTACTCTTCCGTTTCGACTTCCTGTTGAAATGGATACACTCCACGCGCCCGCTCAGATCACTCTGAGACGGGCGCGTTTTATTTTGCTATTGTTTGGGTATGCGCCGCTTTCAATGGGCTGTTATTTTTCTTTTTTCCCTCGCTTGGTTTTCTTTTTTTCAAGCTTGGGGAAGTTTCGCTGATCCGGATGCTTTTTATCATGCAAAAATGGCCATGCTTTTGTCCGATCAGGGAATACTGCGATCCTTCCCTTGGCTGGATCTGACGAGTTTTGCGCATCCATTTACGAATCAGCATTTTTTATTTCATGTACTTCTGGGTCCATTTGTTAGGGCGTTTGGCATGCTGTACGGCACGCAGATTGCCGCCGTCTTTTTTGCGGCGGTTTGTATTACTGCGTTTTTCCTCATTCTTCGAGGATTACGTATTCAAAACGCTTGGCTTTGGACGGCGCTTTTAGCCGCTCTACCTCCCATGATTGGGAGACTCTCTCTTGGAAAAGCTTCTCCGCTTGCGATCATGCTGTTTCTTCTCGGGCTTTTTGCCTTCCTTAAGCGTCGTCCTTGGGTGGCGTTTTTTGCCGGCCTTTTTTTCGTTCTAACGCATGGCGGCTGGCCGCTGCTTTTTCTTGCCTATGCATTTGCTCTTTGCGGAGAAGTTCTTTATGAGCTCGTTATTTGCGAGTGTAAGATGCGAGCTCTTCTTTCGTATTGGCTCACGGATATCGCATCGCCACTGCGCATACTTGCTGCATTATTTCTTGGAACGGTAGTGGGATTTTTGATGCATCCTTATGCGGGAAGCTTATTTCAGTTTCTTTTGATTCAAATCGGACATATCGCTATTGCAACACCCGTGCAGGAGGTGCAGCTTGGAAATGAATGGTATCCGTATACCTCCGCGGTTCTTATACGCACTCTCGCGCTTGGACTCGTGGTGGCGCTTGTCGTTTTTTTTGGTCTTGTGTTTGCCATGCGCAAAAAGCCGGAGCAGTGGCGCATGAGAGAAATCCTTTCGCTTTCTGTTCTTCTCGCTTTCTTGTTTGCGATCATGTTAAAAAGCGCGCGCTTCGTAGAATATTTCTCACCTGTTTTTATTTTGTGGTTGGCACTGCTCGCGACCTGTATTGATGGACCGCGCTTTCTGCTTGAAGTAAAGAAAATAAAAAGATCGCTTCTCGTCGTGTTCGCTTTGTTTTTTTTCCTGCTCTTTTTTCACGCCGCGTGGGATATGCACGCAGAGTTTCGCAAAGTGGCGATGCCTTTTTCGCAATATGAAAAAGCGATGCAAGTCCTTGCGACGCGTGCACAGCCGGGGGAGCGGATTTATCATTCGAACTGGGTGGTATTTCCACAGCTCTTTGTTCTGAATGATCGCTTTCAGTATGTTTCCGGCTTGGATTCAACCTTCTTGCTTGAACGTAGTCCGGATATTTCGCGCACATACAACGCTCTTATGATGGGGGAGTCGACGGATAAAATTTATAGCTTCGTTCATGATGCGCTCGGAGCACGTTTTGCATTCATTGATCTCGTGCGCAATAAAAATTTGCTTCCTTCCTTTGAACAGGACGCGCATTTTAAAAAAATATATCAGGATGAGGAGGCCACAATCTTCGAAGTTGTGTCGTAAAAGTTATCCACGGCGCGATATTGACGTTGGGCGGTGATATGGTAAGACAATGACATGATGCAAAGAAAACAAGCGACGTTTCTTTCTCCGGTGCGTTCCACCGGCTTCGCCTTTGTCTTTCTCGCGTCAGGTCCACACGCTGTCTAGGCGTGTTTTTTTCGTCCACTCGCTCGCGCGAGGAACGCGATTCTCGTGTTTGTCGCGCGAGCGAGTGGAGGACGGCGATCACAAAACCCGTTGCCGGTTCCATGCTTGCCGGTAATGGAACCCCTCGATATACATCGAGGGGTTTTTTGTATCCTGTAAAATTTTACGCTTCGTTTTCTTCGTCCGAGTCGTTCAAAAGTTCAGCGAGACTTGGCTCTCCCCACAGATTAAATTCGAGAAGGCTTTTATCAATCAAATTTTCCGCTTCATCAATATCCATCACTTCATCAAGAATAAGGCTGTTTATCATTTCCGCGCGGCACTCGGCTTTTGGCTTTACGGAGCCGTCTTCATTGAAGCACATCTTGTAGAGCTGTTCTTTTGTTGCCATATGCCTCTAGGGTAACGCGCTTTTGGGGAGATCGCCAGTCGTGCCTTTTTTCTTCGAATCAAGTAGGCTTTTAGATAGAACTCTATGATAAGACGTTTGCAATCACTTTTACGCACTTGGCTTCCAAGTTTGCTGCCACTCCTTTTGGTTGCTTTGCCTTTTTATGTGATTCGATTTCATATCGGCCCCATTCCGACGACGCTTCTTGAAAGCGTGATTCTTCTTTTTCTTTTCCTGTTCTCCTTTGCGTACGGGAGCGTCGGCTGGAAAGCGGGTTGGAACAAACAGAAAACATTACGCTGGTCGATTATTGTTTGGCTGCTCGTTTCCCTTGCCGCGGCGGGGTGGTCGCTGCATCCATGGACCGGTTTTGGTCTTTGGCGCGCCTATGTCTTGGAACCGATTTTGATTTTCTTTATTCTCCCAACGCTTTTGCAAAAGAAAAAAGATCGCGCACGCATGCAAATAGTTCTCGCGCTTCTTCCTGTTTTTCTTCTTCTTTGGGCAATCGTTCAATTCGTTACGGGAATGGGCATCCCTTCTCCATGGAATGTTTCTCTCGCGGAAGGCCGTCGCGCAACGGGACCGTTTCCATTTCCAAACGCGCTCGCTCTTTTTGTTGTGCCGATCGGTGCTTGGGCGGGCTTTACGTTCTTCTGTAAACCAAAGCGTTGGTGGTTTGCGCTTTCCTGGATTGCTGCTTTTTTTGCAGCATTCCTTACGCGCAGTGACGGAGGTATGCTCGCTCTTCTCGCCGCAACTTGGGTCGCTATGTTGTTTTTTAAGCGCCGGCGTATCGTCGCGCTTATGCTTGCGGGAGCTACGGTAGGTGTCGTTTTTGCTTTTCCATCCATTTGTGATCCACTGCTTCATGAATTATTATTTCAGGGTTGGTCGGGAAAGGTGCGTTTGATTATGTGGGGGGAGACATGGAATATGCTTCGAGACCATGTCTTTTTCGGAGCGGGCTTTGGAGGATATCCGGCGCTCTTTGCTATATATCACAAAGCAACCTTTATCGAGATTTTTCAATATCCGCATAATATCCTTTTTAATTTTTGGAGCGAGACGGGTTTACCTGGTGTGTTGTCATTTGGCTGGCTTTGGATCACGTGGTTTCGCACAGCTTGGAAACATTCGCGCTCTTCTTTTTTCCTCGTGCTTGTTGTTTCGATCGCGTACTTCGTTCATGGGCTTGTTGATGTTCCTTTTTTCAAGAATGATCTTGCCGTTATTTTCTGGATTCTGCTCTATTTCACAACGAGTTCCAGCTTGACCGAAGCGTCGACGAGCGATAGGATTCCGCAACAATAAAAGAGGAGAGGTGACAGAGTGGTCGAATGTGCCAGACTCGAAATCTGGTGTACCTTTACCGGTACCGTGGGTTCGAATCCCACCCTCTCCGCCAATTTTCAGAATTCGGATTTTGGGCGATTGTTGCCTCGCCCCGCCAGAGGCGGGGCTCGGCTTCGGCAAGGATTTTGAAGGGATTTTTGAAATCCAA
>Ga0210037_1001509_pt1 | contig 13982 bp, 16 predicted proteins | sample CryGey08umfilter_3_FD_185451 | JGI IMG/M metagenome (GOLD analysis project Ga0210037, IMG submission 185451) | Groundwater microbial communities from aquifer in Utah, USA - Crystal Geyser 4/9/14 0.8 um filter (SPAdes) (version 3) | ecosystem: Environmental > Aquatic > Deep subsurface >...
AGCGAGGTGCAAGGGATACGAGAAGAATATTATGCAGAGGTGATGTATCTCGGCCATTTGAATGCCATCAAGGATGAACTGAGCGCGCTTGAGAATTTGCGTATCTCGGCGGGGCTGTCGGGTGCCGTGTTGACCGATCAGGAGGCGATTGCCGCCTTGCGGCGCATGGGCTTGAAGGGGCGCGAGACACTGCCCACCAAGGTGTTGTCGCAAGGCCAGCGGCGGCGCGTAGCCTTGGCGCGGATGCTGGTGAGCGAGGCTAAATTGTGGATACTGGATGAACCTTTGACGGCGCTGGATGTCGGAGCCGTCTGCCTGATACAGGAATTGCTGGCGGAACATCTGGCGCAACAAGGCATGGTCATTTTCACGACCCATCAACCGCTTGAAGTTGCGGGGATGGAAATGCGCAGCCTGTCGCTGTCATAAGGGGGCAGGCTATGAAGAAACGCTCCCTGTTTTCCTTGCTGATGCTGGTGATACGTCGTGATCTGCTGTTGGCGCTGCGCTGTCGCACGGATGTGTTGACGACGCTGGTTTTTTTCGTGATGGTAGTCAGTCTGTTTCCGCTGGGCGTAGGTCCCGAAACCGACATGTTGCGCAAAATTGCGCCGGGCGTGTTGTGGGTAGCAGCCCTGTTGTCATCAATGTTGTCGTTGGGTCGGCTGTTTTCAGCGGACTATTTGGATGGTACGCTAGAGCAAATGTTACTCGTGCCGCAGTCGCTGTCTGTGCTGGTGTTGGGCAAGATGGTGGCGCACTGGATGGTGTCGGGTTTACCGCTGGTGTTGTTGACCCCGGTGCTGGGACTGCAATTTGATATGTCGGTTGAAGCGATAGGCGTGTTGATTCTGGGCTTGTTGCTGGGTACGCCGGTACTCAGCATGTTGGGCGCGATTGGCGCGGCGCTGACCTTGGGCTTGCGAGGCGGCGGCGTATTGTTGTCCTTGTTGGTGTTGCCCTTGTGTATTCCGGTGCTGATTTTTGGTACCGGTGCGGTGGGTGCGGTGACCGCCGGGCTGAATTATTCGTCCAATCTGTCCATGATGGGCGCGTTGTTAGTGTTGGCACTGACCTTTACCCCCTGGGTGGCGGCGCAGGCGTTACGAATTTCAATGGAATGAATTTAGAGATTTTTATATGGCGATAAACTGGTTTAAATATTCCGCTCCGACGACTTTTTACGGTCTGGCGGGCAAGTTGATTCCCTGGTTCGCCATTCCGGCGGCCATTTTATTTGCAGTGGGTTTATATATCGGTTTTGCCGTTGCACCGATGGATGCGCAGCAAGGCGAGTTTTATCGCATCATCTTCATTCATGTCCCCGCTTCCATGCTGTCCATGTTTTTGTATATGGTCATGGCAGGCTATGCCGCGCTGGGCTTGATTTTTAACACCCGCTTGTCTTCCATGATGGCGAGTGCGGTCGCTCCGACGGGCGCGCTGTTCGCCTTTATCTCGCTGTGGACGGGCGCGTTGTGGGGCAAGCCGATGTGGGGCGCGTGGTGGGTGTGGGATGCGCGCATGACTTCCGAGTTGATTTTGTTGTTCCTGTACCTGGGCTTTATCGCGCTACACGCCTCGATAGATGACCCGCGCCGCGCCGACCGTGCTTCGGCCTTGCTGGCCATCGTCGGTTCGGTGAACGTGCCTATCATCTATTTTTCGGTGAAATGGTGGAATACCTTGCATCAAGGCTCGACCATCAAATTCAGCGGCACCTCCATGCACGTCGCCATGCAGCAAGCGATGTTCACCATGCTCGCGGCGTGCTGGCTGTATGCGATAGCGGTCACGCTGGCGCGGGTGCGCAGCATTATTCTGGAACGGGAACGCCATACCAAATGGATAGCCGAGCTGGCGGAGGTGCGGTCATGAGTCTGGATATATGGATGCGAGAAAATCCGCTGACCTATGTGTGGATCGGTTCATACGCGGTGGCGATGCTGGTGTTCGTCATCGAAATCGCGATGGTGAGACACAAGCGAACCCTCACCTTGCAACAGGTTCGCCTGATCCATCAAGCAGAAGAGGAATAGCATGAAACCGCGTCAGAAAAGATTTTTGTACATTGTTATTGCCATCGCTGCCGTGGGTATTGCGGTGGGGCTGGTGTTGAACGCGCTCAAGGACAACGTCAGCCTGTATTTCACGCCGACTCAGGTCTATAACAAGGAAGCGCCGGAAGGCCGCAGCTTCCGCATCGGCGGGCTGGTCGAAGAGGGCAGCATCAAGCGCGAGGCGGATGGTTTGACGGTCAATTTCGTGATTACCGATCTGCACAAAACCTTGCCCGTGGTTTACAAAGGTATCCTGCCGGACCTGTTCAAGGAAGGTAAGGGCGTGGTTGTACAGGGCAAGATGGAAGCCGGCGGGCTGATGCGCGCCGACGAGGTGTTGGCCAAACACGACGAAAATTACATGCCGCCGGAAGCCGCCGATGCCCTGAAAAAAGCTGAAACCGCCGCCGCAGCAAATTCCTCTTCCGCAGCGTCTCCGTCGTCCGGAACGCCTGGCGCACAATAATCCCCGTCAGTTTTACAGCGAAAGTTACTACATGATTCCTGAACTTGGTCATTTTTCCCTCATTGTCGCGTTGTGCCTGGCGATGGTCCTCGGTGTGCTGCCGATCCTCGGCGCGGCGCGCAACAATGCGGTGCTGATGGGGGTCGCCCGTCCGGTCGCTTACGGGCAGTTGTTGTTTGTCGGCCTGTCGTTTGCCGCGCTGGCCTATGCCTTTCTAAATAACGATTTTTCCGTGCTGTATGTTGCGCAGCATTCCAATTCCCAATTACCGGCGATCTACCGTTTCTCGGCTATCTGGGGCGGTCACGAAGGTTCGCTGCTGCTGTGGGCGTTGTTCTTGTCGGTCTGGACGGCAGCGGTTGCCCTGTTTAGCCGTCATTTGCCGGAAGAAATGGTGGCGCGCGTGCTGGGCGTGATGGGCTTGATTGCGGTCGGTTTTATGCTGTTCATGCTGTTTACCAGCAGCCCGTTCGAGCGTCTGTTGCCCGCCGCAGCCGATGGCCGCGACCTGAATCCGCTGTTGCAGGATCCCGGTCTGGTGATCCATCCCCCGATGTTGTACATGGGCTATGTGGGCTTCTCGGTGGCTTACGCCTTTGCCATTTCTGCCTTGTTGGGCGGCAAGCTCGATGCGACCTGGGCGCGTTGGTCGCGTCCCTGGACGACGGTGGCGTGGGTGTTCATGACCCTCGGTATCGCGCTGGGTAGCGGTTGGGCTTATTACGAGCTGGGTTGGGGCGGCTGGTGGTTCTGGGACCCGGTGGAAAATGCCTCGTTCATGCCGTGGTTGCTGGGCACGGCATTGATCCATTCGCTGGCCGTGACCGAGAAGCGCGGCGCGTTCAAAAGCTGGACGGTGTTGCTGGCGATTGCGGCGTTTTCGCTGAGTTTGCTGGGGACTTTTCTGGTGCGTTCCGGCGTGCTGACATCGGTACACTCATTTGCGGCTGACCCTAAACGCGGGATTTTTATCTTGACTTTCCTGGTGCTGGTGGTCGGTGCGTCGCTGCTGCTGTTCGCCTGGCGTGCGCCCAAAGTAGGCTTGGGCGGAAAGTTCGATTTGATCTCGCGAGAATCGCTGCTGTTATCGAATAATGTGCTGCTGTCGGTCGCGTCCGCCTCGGTGTTTATCGGCACGCTGTATCCTTTGTTTATGGATGCTTTAGGTTACGGCAAGCTGTCGGTCGGCGCGCCGTATTTTGAAGCCGTATTCGTGCCGCTGATGATTCCGATGGTGTTGCTGATGGGGCTGGGGCCGCTGGCGCGTTGGAAGAAAATGGAGGTGCCCGAATTGGCTAAACGCGTGCAATGGGGGTTCGCCAGTGCCTTGGTGCTGGCCTTGCTGCTGCCGTTGCTGATGGGCAAGTTTTTGATGCTGGAAGCCAATAAATGGTCGCCGATGATCGTGGTCGGATTGCTGATGGCGTTCTGGATTATCGCCTCGCTGGTCATCAGCCTGCGCCAGCGTTGGGCGGGGCAAGGCGCTTTCATGGCGCGCGTCAGGAAACAAAGCCGCAGCTATTACGGGATGCAGTTGGCGCATCTGGGCGTGGCGTTTTTCATCATCGGCGTGACGCTGGTCAAGGGCTACGAAACCGAGCGCGATGTACGCATGAATGTCGGCGACACCGTGATGGCGGGCGGCTACGAGTTCAAGTTTAATGGCGTGACGGAAACCGAAGGACCCAATTATGTCGCGGGGATGGGGCATGTGGTGGTGAGCCAGGACGGCAAGCGGGTGGGGGAGCTGAACCCCGAAAAGCGCCAGTACAACGTGTCGGGTATGCCGCTGACCGAGGCGGCGATTCAAACCGGCTTGTTCCGCGATTTGTATGTCTCGCTGGGCGAAGCGATTCCCGAATCCGAAGGCGCGTGGGCGGTGCGCGTTTATATCAAACCTTTTGTGGACTGGATATGGGCGGGTTGTCTGCTGATGGGGCTGGGCGGCCTGTTCGCGGTGTCTGACCGCCGTTACCGCATCCATAAACAAGCCGTAAAACAAGGACAACCCTCATGATGCGATTCATACTTCCGCTGGTCATTTTTTTGATTTTGTCGGTTTTTCTGTACAAGGGGCTGGGGCGCGATACGCGCGAAGTCCCATCTCCGCTGGTCGGTAAAGCCGCCCCTGCTTTTGTGTTGCCACAGCTTTATGAGCCGACCAAAAAATTCTCGCCCCAGGAGATGCTGGGTAAGGTGTGGTTGATGAACGTGTGGGCTTCCTGGTGTGGCGCGTGCAAGGACGAACATCCGCTACTGTTGGAATTGTCGCGCCAAAATATCGTGCCTATCGTCGGCCTGGATTACAAGGACAAGGCTGAAGACGGTCAAATGACGCTGAATAAAGCGGGTAATCCCTACACTCTGGTGATCGCCGATGCCGACGGCAAGGTCGGCTTTGATTATGGTGTCTATGGTGTTCCAGAAACCTATCTTATTGATAAAAAAGGAATGATTGCCTTCAAGCTGATCGGTGCGGTGACACCGGAAAATCTGCGCGAAAAAATCCTGCCCAGGGTTGCGGAGTTACAAGCCAAATGATGAGAAACCTCTTGCTGCTATTGCTGTGCCTGTTGCCCACGCTTACCTTTGCGGGCGAAGCCAAGGACATCGCCGACGATCCCGTGCTGGAGCATCGCATGATGCTGCTGGCCGAAAAAGTGCGCTGTCTGGTTTGTCAGAGCGAACCCGTATCCAATTCACATTCCGACTGGTCGAAAGATGTCCGTCAGATCATGCGCGAGAAGATGAAAGCGGGCGCGACCGATCAGGAAATCATGGACATGCTGGTCGAGCGTTTCGGCAAGTCGGTGTTGTTCGATCCGCCCGTGGACCGCGAAACCATGCCGCTCTGGTTGGCACCTTTTATCCTGTTGCTGCTGGGCGGCCTGGGGTTGTTCTGGCAGTTGAAGAAGCGCCGTGGGTTGGTGGGAGAGGCAGTGCTGTCCGTGCAGGACGAACAGCGTGCAAGCTCGTTGCTGAATGAACCCGCTTTGAATGAAAAACCCGCAGCAAACCCCGTAGTAAACCCCGTAGTAAACAAGGACTCTCAAGCATGACTTTATTCTGGATTTTAAGCGCGGCGCTGGTCATCGTGGCGCTGCCGTTCGTCATCTGGCCGTTGTGGCGCAACACGGCAAGCAACAACGACGTGTTGCGCGATGCGGCCAACCTGGAAATTCTGCGCGACCAGTCCGCCGAACTCGATGCCGACCTGCAAAACAGCCTGTTGACCCGGGAGGCTTATGATCAGGGTCGTCGCGAGTTGCAAGTGCGCCTGCTGGATGAAGTAAAAACCACTGAAGCGCCTGCTCGCGTGCCGCGCAATCCGGCTAAAATTCTGGCGCTGGTCCTGCTGGTGCTGGTGCCGTTGGGCAGCGTTTCGTTGTATCGGGCGCTTGGCAACCCCAAGGCATTGCTGCCGCCCGCCCAACAAGGTGCTGCTGCCGATGGTTTCGGTGTCATCCGTTCGGAAGCAGCGTTGCAGGAACTGGAAGCCAAGCTGGTGAAACTGCCGGAAAACCCCGATGGTTGGCTCACTTTGGGGCGTTCCTATAAGGAATTGCAACGCTATGATGATGCGGTGCGCGCCTATGAGCATCTGGTCAAACTGGTGCCGAACGAGGCGCAGCTTTGGACCGACTATGCCGATGCCAAGGCCATGAGCCATGGTCAGTCTTTGCTGGGTGAGCCGACCAAGTACCTCAACAAGGCACTCGAACTCGATGCCAACAACACGACGGCGCTGGCGCTGGCGGGGTCGGCTGGCATGGAGCGCGGCGATTATGTCGCCGCCATTACCTATTGGCAGAAACTGGTCAGCCTGTTGCCCGCCGATTATCCCGATGTGCAGATGATAAGCGACGGTATCAACCAGGCGCGTGAATTCCTGGCACAGCAAAAGGGCGGCAAGGAAAAACTCGCCAAACTGCCCACGCTGGAAACCCCAGTCGAGGTGGCGGCAAATCCGGCATTGGCGATTACCGGCAAGGTCTCGTTGAGTCCTGCGTTGCGGGCAAAAGCATCCCCTGACGATTTTGTCTTCATTCTGGCGCGCGCCGCAGAAGGGCCGAAAATGCCGCTGGCGGTGATCCGCAAGCAGGTCAAGGACTTGCCGATGGCATTCACCCTGGATGACAGCATGGCGATGCAACCGCAGATGAAGCTGTCCGGCTTCGATAAAGTGGTGGTGCTGGCGCGCGTTTCAAAAACCGGCACACCGATGTCGCAACCCGGCGATCTGGAAGGGACGGCGGGCATCGTCAAGCCCGGCAGCAAAGGCTTGAACATCACCATTGATACCGTGAAGTAACACCCGTTGTTTGACTGAAACGGCATCCAGGCTTGTATGGATGCCGTTTCGTGTTTTTGTAGTATATTGATTTACAACAATTATTTATACAAAGTGGAAGCTATGTCACGTTTTACTCACCTCATTAAAATTACTTTTGCCGCCGTCAGTTTGGGCGCGGTTATGCTGACAGCGCCTGGCCTGTCCAGCGCAGAACCCGTGTTGCGCGTGTCCGCCATTCCCGACGAAGCGCCGACCGAATTGCAGCGCAAGTTCAAGCCCTTGGGCGACTATTTGGAGAAAAAACTGGGCATGAAGGTGGAATTTACCCCCGTGACCGACTACGCCGCCTCCGTTGAAGGCTTGGTCAACAACAAGTTGGACATGGTCTGGTTCGGCGGATTTACCTTCGTGCAGGCCAAGGTGCGCAGCCACAACCAGGTCATCCCCTTGGTGCAGCGCGAAGAGGACGCAAAATTCAAATCGGTATTCATCACCACCAAGGCCGACATAAATACCTTGGCCGACCTGAAGGGCAAGACTTTTAGCTTCGGTTCGGAGTCCTCCACTTCCGGCCACTTGATGCCACGCGCTTACCTTTTGGCGGCCAATATCAACCCCGATACCGACATGAAGCGCCTGTCTTTCTCCGGCGCGCATGATGCGACCGCAGCGGCAGTCGCGGGCGGCAAGGTGGATGCGGGTGCGCTAAACATATCCGTTTGGGAAAAACTGCTGGCAGAAGGCAAGGTGGATGCCAAAACGGTGCGCGTGTTCTACACCACGCCGGGCTATTTCGATTACAACTGGACCGTGCGTGCCGACATGAACCTGGCGTTGCGCAAGAAACTGGCCGACGCATTCCTGGCACTGGACATCAACAACCCGCAAGACAAGGTCATTCTTGACTTGCAACGCACCCGCCGCTTCATTCCGACCCGGGCAGAAAATTACCTCAGCATCGAAAAGGCGGCACACAGTGCCGGGCTGCTGAAGTAACCCGGATGTTGTCGCTAAGGGATGCCTGTGTGCGCCACCCGGCCTCGGCGCAGTTTGCCTTGTCCGAGGTGACGTTAAATATCGCGCAAGGTGAGCAGGTCGCGCTGATCGGGCCTTCCGGTGCGGGCAAGACGACGCTATTGCATACCCTGGCGGGGGCGATTGAGCCGGATGCGGGAGAGTTTTTTGCATTCGGTTTGTCGCCCTGGCAACTCGCTCACGCCGAGCGACACGCCTTGCGCGCGCGCTTCTTCCTCGCGCCGCAAACGCCGCCGCTGCCGCCCCGCCAGCGCGTGGTCAGCGCAGTGCTGGCGGGATGTCTGCCGCAATGGGGTTTCTGGAAATCCCTCGCCTCGCTGATTAGGCCAAGGGATGCAGGCATCGTTTACGACGCGCTGGCGCGCTTTAATCTGCAAGACAAGTTGTACCTTAGGGTGGATAGATTGTCCGGCGGCGAGCGACAGCGTTGCGGGCTGGCGCGCCTGTTGGTGTCCAAGGCCTCGGTGTTGCTGGTGGATGAACCCTTGTCCGCGCTCGATCCCACGCTATCGTTACAAACCCTGAAGGTATTGCAGCAGGAAGCGCGGGCGCGTCAGGCGACGCTGGTGTGCAGCCTGCATCAGGTTGAACTGGCGCGCAGCCATTTCCCGCGCATTGTCGGTCTGCGTGAGGGCAGGGTGGTGTTCGATGCCGCCCGCGTAGCGGTCACCGACGCGATGATTGCGGCGCTGTATCAGAATGCCGATACGGGCAAATCGGGCGAGCAGCCGGTCGTGCCGCACCGGCTGATGGGCGCGCATTGTTAGCCCTTATGCCCGCTGTTTCCTCACGCTATGCCGATCCGGCCTGGCGCGGTCGGGTCACGGCGGCGGCAGTTTTTCTCGTCGTGCTGTGGCCGATGCTGGTGTACAGCGAATTCAAGCCATGGCGCTTGTTCGAGGCGCAGAGCCTGCAAGCCAGCTGGCAGTTTCTCGCGAGCTTCGTGCCGCCCGCGCATTCCGGTGAATTTCTCGCCCTGCTCTTGGCAGCGACCTGGCAGACCGTGGTCATTGCTACCGCTGGCTTGACGCTGGCGTTGTTGGGCGCGATTCCGCTGACGCTGCTGGCGACCGAATCGCTGTCTATCTCCCGGCTGGAATCGGGGCGGATGCGTCTGGCGGGCAGCCTTGTCCGGCAGGGGGTGCGCTGGTTGCTAGTGCTGCTGCGTTCCGTGCCGGAACTGGTCTGGGCACTGTTGTTCGTGCGCATCGTAGGGCTGGGGCCCACCGCCGGCGTGCTGGCCATCGCGCTGACTTATTGCGGTATGTTGGGCAAGGTGTATGCCGAAATACTCGAATCCTCCGATGTGCAAGTAACGGAATCGCTGTTGAAAAATGGGGCGAGCAGGCTATCGGCGCTGTTTTACGGCGCGCTGCCCGAAGCCGCCAGCGAACTGCTTTCCTATACCACCTACCGCTGGGAATGCGCCATTCGCGGCTCGGTGGTGATGGGCTTCGTGGGGGCAGGGGGATTAGGCCAACGCATGGACGAATCGCTGAAAATGATGGCCGGAGGAGAAGTTTCCAGCATGTTGATTATATTCATTATTTTAGTTGCGCTGGCCGATTGGGTCAGCTCGTTCTTGCGCTATCGGTTGGGTTGAAAATGCCACGCCCACCCGCCCCTCCGTTGATGTCGTTGGCTACCCTGGCCTTGCTGCTGGGATTGCTGGCGCTGGTCGTCGCCAGTTTTTACTCGCTGCCGCTCAAGTGGGGCGAGTTATTCAGCGCTGATGCGTTGCGTTCCAGCGCGGAATTTATCGGCGGGTTCGCGCCGCCTGAACTGGCCGCGCCATTTTTGCTGAAAATCGCCCATGCCACGCTGGAAACGCTGTCCATGTCCGCCTTGAGTACCCTGATCGCGGTGGTATTCGGTGTCGTGCTCGCCGTACCCGCCAGCGGACGCGCGGGGGCGTTGTTGCGCGCCATCACGCGGCTGTTGCTCAACGTGTTGCGTTCCATCCCGGAGCTGGTGTGGGCCTCCATTTTGCTCATCGCCGCCGGATTAGGACCGTTCGCCGGGACGCTGGCGTTGGCGGCGCATACCTCCGGCGTGCTGGGTCGCTTGTTCGCCGATGCGCTGGAAAATCAGCCGCCCGCACCGGAAGCTACGTTGCGCATCAACGGAGCCGACGCGATGAGTGCCTTCTGCTATGCCGCGCTGCCGCAAGCCCTGCCGCAAATGCTTTCTTACACCCTGTATCGTTGGGAAAACAACATCCGCGCCGCCGCCATCCTCGGCGTGGTCGGCGCAGGCGGGCTGGGGCAGATGCTCAAATATCACCTCTCGCTGTTCCAGATGCAACAGGCCGCCAGCGTCATCATCGCGATGCTGCTGATGGTGGCGCTGGTGGATGCCGCCAGCTTCGGGCTGCGCCGCCAGTTGATGCGCTGAGTACGCCCTGTAGTGGGTAGGGTGGAAGCCCCAGCGGGGCGTTGCCACGATCAAAAACATTCGGCTAAACCGCAAGCGTTCCGCCCTACAGACTTTGGCACACTTTGTTATCATGTCGCCCCTCGTGCCGCTCAAACCCATTCTGAACCATGTTCATTTTTTATTTATGTTGAGCAAACTCAATCCCGTCCAGCGTGAAGCGGCGATGTATCTCGACGGCCCTTTGCTGGTGCTGGCGGGGGCGGGCAGCGGCAAGACGCGGGTGATTACCCATAAAATCGCCTATCTGGTCGAGGAATGCGGCTATGCGGCGCGCAATATCGCGGCGATTACCTTTACCAATAAGGCGGCCAACGAGATGCGTGAACGCGTCGGCGGACTGTTGCCGGGCAAGCAGACCAAGGGGCTGGTGGTCAGCACCTTTCATGCGTTGGGCATGAACATCCTGCGTGCCGAGGCGAAGCTGCTGGGTTACAAACCGCAGTTTTCGATTCTGGACAGCAGCGATACCTGGAAAATCATTGGGGAGCTGTCCAACTCCGGCGATAAGCAGGAAATCATGGATATACAGACGCAATTGTCCGGCTGGAAATCGGCGTTTATTTCGCCCGAACAGGCGGTGGTGGTCGCCGACAGTGCCGAGGCGGAAGTTCATGCGCGCATTTATAGCCGTTATCAGGAGACCCTGCGCGCCTATCAGGCGGTGGACTTTGACGATCTGATCCATCTGCCGGTGGTGCTGTTCAAAGAACACCCGGAAGCCTTGCTGCGCTGGCAACAGCGGCTGCGCTATTTGCTGATAGACGAATATCAGGACACCAATGATTGCCAATATCAGTTGACCCGTTTGCTGGCGGGAAGTCGCGCCGCGTTCACCGCCGTGGGCGACGACGATCAGGCGATTTACGCGTGGCGCGGGGCGAGCATCGAAAATCTGCACAACCTGCGCCGCGATTATGCCAATCTGCGCGTCATCAAGCTGGAGCAGAATTACCGTTCTTCGCAGCGCATCCTCAAGGTGGCGAACCACCTCATCAACCACAACACCAAGGTGTTCGAGAAAAAACTGTGGAGCGAGCACGGCATAGGCGATCCGATACGCATTTATGCCGCGCGCGACGAGGAACACGAGGCCGAGAGCGTGGTATTGAAGCTGCTGGCGCACAAGTTTGAGCATAAAGGCAAGCATTCGGATTACGCGATTCTGTATCGCAGCAATTACCTGTCGCGCGCCTTCGAGGAGCAACTGCGCGCCCAGCGCGTGCCTTATACGGTCAGCGGTGGCACCTCGTTTTTTGATAAGGCCGAGATCAAGGACATCACCGCCTATTTGCGCCTGATTGCCAACTCGGATGATGACCCCGCCTTTATTCGCGCCATTACCACGCCCAAACGCGGCATCGGCAATGCCACGCTGGAGAAACTCGGCCACTACGCCGGGACGCGTCATGTCAGCCTGTTCGAGGCGGCGTTTGAGGCGCAGATGGAGCAATTGCTGCCGCCCCGCCAGTACGAAGAGCTGATGACCTTCTGCCGTTTCATCAATCGCATCTCTGACCGAGCCGCCGCCGACCCTTGCGGCGAGTTGCTCGATGAACTGCTGCGTGCGATCCATTATGAAACCTGGCTGTACGACTCGGCGGATGCGCGTCAGGCCGAGAGCCGCTGGAAGAATGTCGAAGACTTTGTCGGCTGGCTCAAGCGCAAATCCGAGGCCGACGAAAAGTCCTTGCTGGACATGGTGCAGACCCTTGCGTTGATCAATATGCTGGACGGAAAAAATGAGGAAACCGATGCGGTCACGCTGTCCACTTTGCACGCTGCCAAGGGGCTGGAATTCCCGCATGTGTTCATCATCGGCGCGGAAGAGGACATTTTACCGTTCCGTGACAGCGACGAAAAAGGCATAGAAGAAGAGCGCCGCCTGATGTATGTCGGTATTACCCGCGCCGAACGCAGCCTGCAGCTCAGCTATTGCAACCGCCGCCGTCGCGGCAAGGACTGGGCGCTCTGCGAACCCAGCCGATTTATTGATGAAATGCCGGTGGACGAGTTGGTTTACGCGGGCTTACACGCGGAAGCCGCTCCGACGGTGACGAAAGATGAAGGCATGGACAAATTGGCGAGGTTGAAGGCGATGCTCAATAAACCGACCATTGAATAGTATTCAGAAAAAGATTGATTATATGTATTTTGTATGCATAATTCGACCATGAATATCGAATTCGATCAGAAGAAAGCCCTCTCGAATCTTAAAAAGCATGGTGTGTCATTTGCCGAGGCGGCAACCGTGTTGTTGGATGCCATGTCGCTCGTCAGAGAGGACGATGATGCGCAAGGCGAGGCTCGTTTTCTGGCGGTCGGTGTATCGAATGCGGGGCATGTGCTGACGGTCTGTTACACGCTGGTAAGTGATGAAGTTATACGGCTGATTTCAGCTCGTCCGGCAACCAAAAATGAACGGAGACAATATGAAAGCTGAATATGATTTTTCCCAGGCTAAACGTGCCATGGATGTGCCTCATCTGGCAAAGCTACAGGCTGCTGTTTCAACGGGTAAAACACGGGTAACGATATATCTGGATGATGAGGTGCTTGCAGCTTTTCGTGCAGATGCGGAGAGTAGGGGGAAGGGGTATCAAACCTTGATAAACGAAACGCTGCGGCAGGCGATTGCGACGGAAAAGACATCCCTTACACTGGAAAACCTGCGCCAGGTCATTAGAGAGGAGCTTCGCGCTGCCTAATTTACTCATTCCAACCGAACTCCGTGCCGCCGCGCTGTTCTGGCTTACCGAACGCGATGCTACCCGCAAGGCGGAAGGTGTGAGGCGGCTGGCGGATGACTGGAGGATGGGTCGGGTGACGCTGGATAGTCAGATGGCGCTGGATGCACCGACAGGCATTCCCGGTCATCCCGACCAGCCCGAACTCGTGCCGCCGCTGGCGGTGAAACGCCGGACTATGGTGACAGCGGAGGGGCGCGCCATATTGATTCACGCGCTGGTGCATATCGAGTTTAACGCCATCAATCTGGCGTTGGACGCGATCTGGCGATTTGCGGCGATGCCGCCGGATTATTATGCGGACTGGTTGCGGGTCGCGGACGAGGAAGCCTTGCATTTTTCCTTGCTGGCCGGACACTTGCAGGTGTTGGGCTATGTCTATGGAGACTTCCCCGGACACGGCAGTTTATGGGAAATGGCCGACAAGACACATGGCGATGTGCTGGCACGCATGGCACTGGTGCCACGGACGATGGAAGCGCGCGGGCTGGATGCCGTGCCCGCAGTGCGCGCCAAGCTGGCTCAGGCAGGCGATCACGCCGCAGCGGGGATATTGGACATCATCCTGAAGGATGAGATAGGTCACGTCGGTATCGGCAACCGCTGGTATGGGTATTTGTGCGCACAGCGCGGGCTCGACCCTTTGCAAACTTACGCCCGCCTGGCGAAAAAACATGCCGCCCCCGCCCTGCGTGGCCCTTATAATTTAGCCGCCCGGCGGGCAGCGGGATTCAGCGAATTGGAGTTGGTTGCGTTGAATAAATAGGTGAGTTTGCAGGCGCAAAAATGCCCCTCTATTGGCCATTTGGCATATAAGTATCTAACGTTTCTGGGTTCAAAAACGCTCTAAAAAACAACATAACTATTTGATTTTAATAAGATTTGCGGTCTCGCAAAGAGTATAATAACGGTTGCCTTGCAAGCAAACCAACTCAGGAGACCGCAAT
>Ga0210037_1001521_pt1 | contig 13881 bp, 16 predicted proteins | sample CryGey08umfilter_3_FD_185451 | JGI IMG/M metagenome (GOLD analysis project Ga0210037, IMG submission 185451) | Groundwater microbial communities from aquifer in Utah, USA - Crystal Geyser 4/9/14 0.8 um filter (SPAdes) (version 3) | ecosystem: Environmental > Aquatic > Deep subsurface >...
AAAATTAGGACTAAATCTGGGTTTAAAGGATGTGTGGCCAACTTACTTAGTCATTGCTATTTATTATGCTCAAAGTATGTCTTTTTTGGAGTTATTCAACTTTTTACAAAAGGAATATGGTTTGAGCAATCACAAGGCTTGGTCAGCCTGTTTTCGAGCCAAAAGAGGTATGTCGGATACTTCTTTAGCTGGTGGATTGACTAGGGATGCTATTTATTTTAGAGGTTATTTGAAATTAGTTGATTATTTGTCTGAAGATACAGAAAATCGTACCAAGAGTCTTTATGCCGGAAAAATAAGTATCGCTGATATCAAATATCTAGAATATTTGCCAGATTGGAAAGTAAAATATTTGAATTTTGTGGAATTAGATTTTTAAAACAAGACGCTTATTAACACAGAAATTTTGTGAGTGAAAGAAAATTTTGATAATTTTGTTTTATTTATTTTTTATTCTAGTCTTTTTTTGTACTTTGTAACACAATATGTTATAATTATCTCTGTTAAAAAGATAATTTTTTTTATGCCAGAAAAAGAAATATTCAAAAAAGCTTATATTGTAACAGTGGATATGGGCTATGGTCATCAAAGAGCAGTGTACCCCTTGCACGAAATTGCAGAACAGGTTACCGAACTTTCTTTATCTGATTATGGAATTATCAATGCCAACAAATATGGTGGCATTAGCAAAAGTGACCAATTCAAGTGGGAGGGTGGACGTAAAATTTATGAAAAAATTTCTCGTTTGAAACATTTGCCATTATTGGGAAATTATATTTTTGGTTTGATGGATTATTTGCAACGTATTGAACCATTTTATCCACGTCGTGATTTGTCTCGTCCAACTTTGCAAGTCAAGGAAATTTTTAGCATGATAAAAAAGGGTTGGGGTAAAGATTTGATAGACAAACTAAATAAATTAGAACATCTTCCCTATGTTACCTCATTTTTTACTACGGCTTTTTTTGCTGAAGAGCATGGTTACAAAGGTGATATCTATTGTATTTGTACAGATACGGATATTAGTAGAGCTTGGGCGCCACTTGAGCCTAAGCGCAGTCGTATCAATTATCTTGTTCCAAATAGAAGAGTAAAAGAACGTTTGGAATCTTATGGAATTAGAGAAAACAAAATATCTATTACTGGTTTTCCTTTACCAAAAGAAAATATTGGTGGTCTAAAATTAGAAATCTTAAAAAAGAATTTGGCTAGTCGTATTGTCAATCTTGATCCTGAAGAAAGATATAGATCAAAACACAAATATACTATGTCCAAATTTTTGGGTACCAAATTGTGTTCGCAGTGTAGCGAGCCAGACCATCCACTGACAATCACTTTTGCAGTAGGTGGAGCTGGAGCTCAACGTGAATTGGGTGCAGAAATCGCAAGTAGTCTCAGAGAGGAAATCTTCAAAGGTAAAATACGTCTAAATTTGGTGGCAGGTATCAAAGATGATGTTTTTAGATATTATCAGGCCATATTAAAGGACTTGAATTTGAGTGAGAGGATAAACAAAAATATTTTTCTTATTTATTCTGTCAATTCCAAGTTTGATTATTTCAAAAGGTTTAATGAAATTTTGAACACGACGGATATTTTGTGGACCAAACCTAGTGAGTTGTCTTTTTATGCTGGTCTGGGATTACCAATTATTATTGCCCCAACGATTGGTTCACAGGAAGAATTCAACAAAAATTGGTTGACTTCAGTTGGAGCTGGTGTAGAACAAGAAGATCCACGATATACCAATGAATGGCTCAAAGATTGGCTGGCTTCTGGTTGGTTGGCAGACGCTGCTATGAATGGATTTCTCAATGCTCCAAGAAATGGTGCCTATCACACAGAAGATATTGTTTTACGTGGTGAAAAAAGTGAGATAGAGGATATGCACCTGTTTTAGGTTTGATTGTTGGATTTGATGAAGTATGTTTAGTTTAAGTATAAAGATTCATAAATTAAAAACGAAAATTACAAAATCCAAATTATAAATTCCAAATTTTATATTTGTGATTTGTGTATTATTTGGAATTTGTTATTTTATAATATTATGCTCTGGTTTGTAATAGCCATTATTGGATACATAAGTTTTGCCATAACTTTTATTTTGGACAAAACCATTGTCAGTGAAAAATTGAGTAGGCCAGTGGTCTATACCTTTTATTCTACTATTTTTATGTTTGTGGCTTTGTTTGTTTTGCCTTTTTTGGGTTTCCCTATACTTCAGGGTATTGACTGGTTTTGGGCTTTGATTTCTGGTTTGGCTTTTGGTTTTGGTTTGTGGACTTTGTTTTGTGCTTTGAAAAATGATGAAACCACTCATATTTCACCTTTCAATGGTGCTTTTGTGACTATTTTTGTTTATTTTTTTTCTAGTCTTTTTTTGGGAGAGGAATTAACAGGTTTGAAACAAATAGCGGTAACTATTTTGGTCTGTGCAGCTTTGCTTCTATCTTTTGAAAAAGTTCGTAATAGTAACAAAGGTTTTCACAAAGGTTTTCTGTGGGCAATTCTTTCTGGTTTGTTTTTTGCTATTTCTCATGTTAGTGCCAAATATCTTTATGGTCTTTATCCTTTTTGGACAGCTTTTATTTGGACTAGAGCTACGACTGGTTTGGTTGGTCTTTTAACTTTGTTTTTTCCAGCAGTATATCTTAGTTTCAAAAAAACAGAAAAACAATTAGATAATCTTAATAAGAATGAAAATACAGCTATGCTTATTGTTGTTGACAAATTGTTGGCTATTGTTGGTGTAGTGTCTATCCAGTATGCGATTGCGATTGGTAGTGTTACTGTGGTCAATGCTTTGGTTGGTGTACAATATATTTTGATGTTTGTTTTGGTTTTTATTCTTACCAAATTTGCACCAAAATTATTTCAAGAATATTTTACCAAAAAAGAATTGTTAGTGGAATTAGTAGCTATTATTTTGGTAGTAATAGGTACGGCTTTATTTGTTTTTTAATCACAGCCTTTCGCTAAAGGCTGGGCGAGCATCTTTTGTCACAGTTTGCTGCAGAGATAGTATAATAGGTGTCTTATGGGTTTAATATATTGTAGTTAATTTTTATGAAATTTTTGAAATTTGTGCTAGTTTTTATTTTATTTATTACCGTTGCTTCCTATATTTTTTTATGGGCTAGTAGTTACAAAAAGTATCCAGTTGTTTTTGGAGTATCTTTTAGTGAAGAACATGCAACTTATTTGGGACTTGATTGGAAACAGGCTTATCAAGCTGTCCTTACAGATCTCAAACCAAAATATATTAGATTGTCAGCACCTTGGAATGATGTTGAAAAGGTAGATGGTAATTTTGATTTTAGCGACGTAGATTACATGATGAACGAAGCCAAAAAAGCTGGAATAAAAGTGACTTTGGTTGTAGGACAAAAAGCTCCACGTTGGCCAGAGTGTTATGTACCAGATTGGGCTAGTAAACTTTCAACTACAGATTATAAAGCTAGACTAGACAATTATTTGACTAAGATTGTAAATAGATACAAAAACAATTCAGCTTTAGAATTGTGGCAAGTAGAAAATGAACCATTTATAAATTTCAAATTTGGAGAATGCGTCAATTTTCGCTCTGATTTGGTTGATGAAGAAGTGAAGTTAGTTAGTTTTTTGGATCAACCACATTGGACGATTGTGACAGACAGTGGTGAACTCGGTTGGTGGAAAAAGGCTGGTCAAGTGGGGGATTTGTTTGGAACCACTCTTTATCGTATTGTGCGTCTTCCAAATGCTATGGTCTGGAGCTATGATTGGTTGCCAGCGGCTTTTTATCGCTACAAAGCAATTCTAAGTGGTATCCACCTAGAAAGTATGTATATCTCTGAATTACAAGCCGAACCTTGGTTTACCGGTCCTGGACCAAATGAGACTTCTCTCAAAGAACAAGCTAAGACAATGAATATTAAGAGATTACAAAAGCATGTTGATTTCGTGGAGCGGATTGGTGTGAGTCGTGCTTATCTTTGGGGGACTGAATGGTGGTATTGGATGAAAACAAAAAATAATGATAGTAGTTATTGGAATTTTGTTAAAGAACTAATGAATAAATAATGATTAATTTTTTGGATTAAAATAAATTTTAAATTTCAAAGTCCAAATGACCAATCAAAACCTAATTTCAAATATCAAATTTTTATCATTTAGTAATTGGTCATTGATTTTAAATTTGGATTTATTAATTTGAAATTTATTATATACGTTTTTTATGTACTTATTTTTCAAAAAAAATCGAGAAGAAGAACTCAGTATTGTCCAGCACAATGGTATTTTCAAAAAAAGAATAAATCTTTTTCAAGCGGTGGCTCTGATTGTGACTTTTACGGTTGGTGCTGGTATTTTTAGTTTGCCCTATGCTATTTCTAAAGTTGGTTTATTAGTGGGAATAATCTATTTAGTTTTGTTTGGTATTCTAATAATGGGTATGAATCTAATGCTTGGGCAAGTGGCTGATCAAGCAGGGGATAATATGCAATTGGTGGGGCTAGCCAAAAAATATTTGGGCAAAAAAGGTGAGTTTATGATGACTTTGTTGTTTTATTTCATGTCTTTTGGTGTGTTGGTAATTTATCTGATTGGTGAAGGCGATGCCTTGTCAGCTTTGTTGCCAGGCACGGCCTTTATGTGGAGTATGATATTTTTTGTGGTTGGTTCTTTGTTGGTATTGGCTGGTATCAGAGCTATCAAAGTTGTTAGTTTTATATTGAGTTTGTCTATATTGGCTATTATTTTACTAATTATCTGGACTAGTGCACCACATATAGATTATCAAAATTATGTTTACAATGATTTTAGTAATCTATTTTTGCCTTTTGGAGTAATCCTCTTTGCTTATTCTAGTCTGACTTCAATACCCGAAGCGCACAGTTTGTTGAAAAACAAAAGCAAAGATTTCAAAAAATCAATTATTATTTCAAGTTCAATCGTGATTACCGCTTATGTTTTGTTTGTAGTAGCTGTTTTGGGGGTTACTGGTGTCAATACTTCCGAAATAGCCACGATTGCTCTCGGACAAAAAGTTGGTCCAGTTGTTTATTTGTTGGGCAATATCTTTGCTATTCTTACTATGGGTACAGGTTTCCTCATGTCAGGTATGGCACTTAAAGATTCTTTGCGTTGGGATTACAAGATATCTAGTTTTTTGGCTGTCTCCATTACATTGTTGGTGCCGTTAGTGTTGTTTGTGCTTGGTGTGCGACAATTCATCGTAGCGATTGGAATTGTGGGTGGGGTAATAGTGAGTAGTCAGATGCTTTTGGCAGTTTTGATTTATTGGCGCGCCAAATGTATGGGGCATTTGAATGGGGACAAATATCAGATGCATCATATTTTGTTGCTGATAATTCCTTTGACTTTGGTTTTGACTATTGGCACTGTTTATAGTGTGGTGAAGTTGTTTCTGTAATACTGGTGTTAATAAAACATGAAAAAAATAATCTCGGTGGAGATTATTTTTTTTGGATAATTTTTATAATTTATTTACTCGTTGTTTGTTTGTCTTGCTCTTTCAATATAGCCTCTATTACATACTCTTGTTCTGGTGTTAATGGTGGTTCAACATCAGCACCAAAATGTCCATTTTTTTCATAGTCAAAAGATACCTCAGTCATTACTCCTTTTTCTTGAAGACTTGGCATTTTTATACTGACTTGAATTTTTGTTTCAGCTTGTTCTCTTCTTCTTATTCCAGCTGGAATAGTAAATTTTTTGACTTCAAAATAGCAATTATTTACACCGAAAGTTATTTCTGGATCTATATTTGCTTTATGTCTTTTAATAAAATCAAGCATTCTTTCTGCAATGCCACTATTAATAAGCATTTCTTTTACTGATAGTGTACCTTTTTTTTCGGGTGTTTGGTAACCCCCTTGTTGTTCTGGTGAACTCATAGTTGTGTTGGTTAGTTATTAAATTATTTATATTTTGTTATGAATTATTTTTTCTTATTTTTTTCTCGACTTGTTTTTGGACATTTTTGATTGTCTCCAAATATGATTTTTCTACTGGTGAAAGTGTCTTTACTTGGTATTTGTGGTATTCTTTTTTGGCTTTTTTTATTGCCTTCTCATGACTTATTTTCCCAGATCCAACTAAAACTCCTTCTCCATAATCACTAAGCAAGTTATCAAGTGCCTTGATATGATTTGCCATATCCATTGTTTGTTTATTCATAGCACGCAACTCTGCCAATTCAAAATAGGCCGAGACAAGCCGGTTCAATTTTTCCAGTTCTTCGGCAGTCAAATAATTTTTTGCAATACGCACTTCTTCCAATATCGGCAAATCGCCTGAAAAAGTTGTCAAACCCATAAACTCTTTGTTGCTATCGGCACGGCTGTAAATAACTTCCGTGGCAGTTTGTTTGTGTGTGGCATAATGTAATTTGTTTTGCACAATTTTAAAAAACTTGACTGAATGCAGAGATTTTGGATCATAATCTACACTAGTGGCATAAAGATCAAGAACTTGTCGATACAGCATTTTTTCACTGGAGCGAATATCGCGAATACGAGCTAAAAGTTTTTTGAAGTACAATTCGCCACCATTATTTTTCAAAAATTCGTCATTCATAGTGAATCCTTGGACAAGATATTCACGAAGTCTGGCAGTCGCCCATTGACGAAATTTTGTACCTTGGATAGATTTTACACGATATCCAACTGATATAATTACATCAAGGTTGTAATAATTTGTTGGTTTGGTAGAAAAGTCGGAATTTCCGATTTTTCTTATAGTCTCTTGCTCCACAAGTTCATTTTCTGCGTAAATATTCAAAATATGCTCATTTATAGTAGAACGAGCTTTCTCAAACAATTCTGCCATTTGGTCAATAGTTAACCAGACTGTTTCGTTTTCTATGCGCACCTCAATGTTTGGCTCTCCATTGTCACCTTCATAAATGATTATTTCATTGTTAGGTTCAATTTTTTTCATATTAGTTAAATTATAAATGTTTTATAAAAGATTATTTTCAGCAAAACTATAGTAACCATTTCTACTAATTATCATATGATCTTATATTGTTATTTCTAATATTTTACCAGCTTCAACTAATCTCTTTGTTGTGCTGATATCTTCTGCTGATGGTGAAGTGTCTCCTGATTGGTGGTTATGTACAATAATAATATAAGACGCACCTTTTAATACAGCGCTGTTAAATACCTCTCTCGGATGTATAATGTTTGCGTTTAAAGAGCCTATAGATACATTGTTATATAATAATTTATTTCGTGTGTCAAAGAATAAAATTGCAAAATGTTCTTTTTTTCATTTTGGATTTTGGGCAGAGGGGTTAGGGGTTAATGACCAAAATCAAAAACTTCTTATTGTAGTTTTAGGCTTGGTTTACAGTCATTCTGCTATTTGCTAAATCAACATATTTTTTCTCTTTTTCAATTCCAATCCAATTTCTGCCCAACGCTTTTGCGACGAAAGCGGTTGTACCGCTTCCTAAAAATGGATCTAAAACTACATCACCTTTTTTGTTTGCCACTAATATCACTTGTTGGATTAATTTGAGTGGTTTCTGTGTTGGATGTGCTTTTATACCGTTTTCATCTTTTAGTCTTTCATTTCCTCTGCATAATCCAAAAACCCAATCCGTGTCTTTCATTTGCTTTCCGCCGTTCATTATTTTCATTTGTTCGTAGTTGAATGTATAGCCCTTACAATTCTTGTCTTTCACAGCCCAAATCAAGGTTTCGTGGTTATTTGTAAATCTTCGTCCGTTAAGATTTGTCAGTGCGTCAGTTTTGACCCAAATCACATCATTCAAAAACCAAATTCATCCTAATTTCTTTTTGCTTTCTGGCTTTTTTAGATAATTATTATTTGTAGAAACTTTTTTACCACTTTTATTTTCTAAATCTTTACGTGCTTTCCCTGCCACACTTCCACCCTCTTGAGCAACTATCTTATTTTCATTAAAACCAATTACATTTTTATTTTTTGCTATTTCAGTTGTCGATGCCTCTCCAAGCATTGAAAATATTAACTCTAAATCATTCATATGATCTCGCAGGTTTTCTCTTTTTAGTCCTTTGAACTTTTGATATTGACTGGGCGTCATTCCAAAGGTTGCTTTAGAAATTTCTGCTGTTAAAATTGCATATTCCTGACCTTCTTTAACTCCTCTATTTTTCCATTCATTCGTCAAAGTTTCTCGCACCTCAATACCACGCATTCTTTTTTCAATCCACGCATCAGAATATCCCTTAGCTTTATAAATAGCCCTAGTTCTTTTTGTAGCCAATTCAGGATCTTCAATTTCTTGTATTCTCTCATAACCAACTTTAGCCAGCCAACGCTTAAATGGCTCGGCTTTTGGGGAAGGTATTGATTGAATAATGCGAAAAATTCCCTCAGTATTCGCACTTGTTATTTTTCTTTTTTTACCATCCTTGGTAAGCATTTCAAGTAGGGGACAATTTGTCCCCCAGTAGGAATTAAGTTCCTTGTCTCTCTTTCGCATCTTTTTTATATAATCTCGAATGTCCGCCGTATCAGTAAGTACTTCAATTACATCTGCAACAGAAAACCACCACTCATTATTATGAATAACTTTGCGAATTTCCTTTTTCCTAAAAATAGCAATTTTTGTTGTAATTTCTTGAGTCATAATTTTAAAAATTAATCATGGGTAAAAATTTTATTGCGGTGATATTCTAAATATGCCTCTCTTCCAATAATTGGCAAATCTTGGATTATTTGATTATTTCTCAAATTAAGCCTTTGCAAGTTTTTTTCTGAAAAACTTTTTGAAACTAACAAGTTTTTGTCATTTGAAAAACTTATTATTCCTCTATCAAAAAGCCTATCGAATGTTGGGCTAAATAAAAAGCCATTACTAACATCTAACCTTTCTTGATTAGTAGCTTGTGTCCATGGCTTGATATGACTGGCAGTTAAAACACGAATATCGTCAATCCCTGTAATTGGGCATTTTCTAAGCGAATTAATAAGCTTTTTTCGAAATTGATTTTGACCTATGCGAATTGCTGTTATTATATCTTTTGATGTTATTAAGTCCTTAGGAGATAAAACGAGTTTATTTTCATCATAGTCAAATAATGAAAATGTTCCATCATCAATTTTTTTAAAATTTTTATTATTCTTTATTTCTCGATATAAAACGCCTCGAATACCTGCCGACCATTCTTTTGATTTTTTTGCTTCTGGGTAATATTTTTCTATTTCATTGTAAATAATTTTCCATGTTGCAATTCCACCATTATCTTCGAGAACTTTTTTTATTGCTTCGACTTTAGTCATAAATATTAATAAACTTGCTCAAGTTTATTTTTTAAAAAATAAGAAATATTATTGAAATTTCTAGAAATTGTAAAATCATTTCTAATTTTTTTATATTTCAATCTTTTTGTAACATTTTTGTAAGCATCAAGCACAATTTTATATCCTTCATCTGATTTGCATACAAAATCCCAAAAATCTTTTCCGATTAAAAGCTCATCGTCTGAAAAAAATTGTCTGACCCGTTCTTGTTTCCATGGTTTTCCCTCGCCGAAACGATTATATGCAGTTGCAAAAAACATTTGTATTTTCGTATCTTGTGGCAATGTATTTGATAAAATTGCAAATTGCTCCAGCAGAGCTTCCTTTTCTGATCTAGCTTTTTTATTGTCTAAATCGCCATCAATTTTTAACTCAATCAAAAAATTATCGCCTGTTTCTTTATCAATCAAATAGTAATCGCTATCATGTCTTTTTGTTACAAGTGATTGATCTTCGGGCTTAACACGTAAAAATTGATAATCTTCCGCCGTGGGCGGAGTTATTTCTCTGCGTTTATATTTTTCTAACAATTCTGCTATGTCTTGGGTTTGTTTCAGACTAAGTGGTCCCTCAACATTTTGCTTAACTTCGTATGTTAATTTTGCAATGTTGATAGCCATTTTTTCCAGCATATTACCTAAAGAGCTATCAAGCGATCATACTAAAGCAGTGTAATATTGTATTTCTGGACCAAGAACCGCAATAAAAACATTATGAGTTTTCATGTTTAGCGTTCCTGACGGATCTTCTAGCTCGCCCTCGTGTCTTCCTTGAAATCCAACTGCGAAAGATTCAACTGACGCGTGAACAATAGATCTTATAGCTTCTTTTTTGCTTAGAATATCTTGTGTCATATTTTGTAGTTATATTTTTAAAAGTTTCCTCTATTATACCTCAAAAAAATCTAAAATAGAAATCGTTTTTTACTGCCCCTTTGTGGGCAGAAAAAACACCTCATTACCCCTATATAAATAGATAAAAAAACTTATTTTTCCTTATTATTAAAAAAGTAAATTTAAAAAAAGAAAAAAGAAAGAATTTTATTTCACATAACGTTCCAGAATATGCGATGTTTTTCTGTAGCGGAGCGGAAGAAAAATTTGGGTGGAGGCTTTTGGATAAAAGCCGTAACCGGATACTCGTTGTTAGCTGATGTATTCCTTTTCTTTTTTCCGACAGCAGTCGGAATTGTTTTAAAATTTCTTTTTCCGTTTTGGATTTTGGGCAGAGGGGTCAGGGGTGAATGCCCAAAATCCAAAACTCCTTATTTCTTCACTTTTAAATTAACAACAATGGCTTGTGCCGATTTTCTAATATTGTGGATAACTTCTATTTGACCTTCTATATATTTTCTAGTATACTAAAATCATAGAAACTAGAAAATAATTACTTAACAATAAATATTATGCTAACAAAAAAACAAAAAAATGTTTTAGACTATATTCAGAAGTATACTCAAAAAAAAGGATATAGTCCATCGTACGATGAAATAAGAAAACATTTAAAACTTTCATCTGTTTCCACTGTTAATCATTATGTTAAAATACTTCAAGAAAAAGGATTTATCAAGCATGAAAAAAATACTGCGAGATCAACTGAAATAAAAGAAAAGGAAGGCTATATAAAGATTCCGTTTAAAGGATATATTTCAGCTGGGCTACCGATAGAGGCTGTTGAAGAATTTGAAACAATTTCTATTCCGAGTAGACTTGCAACTCAGGGAAGTCTTTTTGCACTTAGTGTTAAAGGTGATAGCATGATTGACGAGGGGATTTTTGATGGCGATACAGTTATAATAAAAAAGCAAAGTTCAGTTGAGGATGGAGAGACTGCTGTTGCTTTAATCAATAATAACGAAGTGACACTTAAAAAAATATTTAAGGAAAAAAATAGAATCCGACTGCAACCAGCAAACCCTAAGCTTAAACCTTTTTATGTAAAAGAGATAATTATTCAAGGTAAGGTTATTAGTACTTTTAGAAATCTTGAAGAACAAGAAAAAAAAGATGGAAAAATTAGGTTTAACAATATTTATCGTTCAGACTGTGTTGAGTTTATGAAATCCATGGATGAAAATTTTGTTGATTTAACCGTAACATCTCCACCATATGATGAACTAAGGAATTACAAAGGATATAGTTTTGATTTTGAAAATATAGCAAAACAATTATTTAGAATCACTAAAAAGGGAGGTATTGTTGTTTGGGTAGTTGGAGATAAAATTAAAAAAGGAAACAAAAGTCTAACTAGCTTTAAACAAGCGTTATTTTTTCAGCAAGTCGGATTTAATGTTCATGATGTAATGATTTATAGAAAAAAAAATACTCCGTTTATGAGGTCAAACGCCTACACTAATTGTTTTGAATTTATGTTTATACTTAGTAAGGGGTCACCAAAAACTTTTAATCCATTAAGGGTCAAGACTGTAAGGCAAGGTCATGAAAAATTACCATTCAATAAGGGGGCGGATGGAATAAATAGAAAAGTTTTAGGTGAGCTTAAGCCCGAAAAAACTATGACTAATATTTGGGAATACGCAGTTGGTTATGGTGGTTCAACGTGTGATAAAATAGCATTTGAACACCCTGCTATTTTTCCAGAAAGGTTGGCCGAAGACCATGTTCTTTCATGGACAAATAATGGGGACGTTGTCTTTGATCCGATGTGTGGGTCTGGCACTACATGTAAGGTGGCACGAAAAAATAATAGATATTATATAGGTTGTGATGTTTCTGCGGATTATGTAAATTTAGCAAACAAGAGGCTGAGTATCTAATATTTTTATTCTATGAATTTTATTGCTTTTTTTATCAATTCAATATCGTCCTTAAATCTTCCTATTCCAGTGTTACAGCTATCGCAAACCCACCCTCTTGCTTCTCCATTTCGATGATTGTGGTCCAAGACAACTTTGCAAGTAACACCAGCAATTGTTCTTTTTGAACAAATAGGGCATTCGAATGGAATATTTTGTGGTTTCTTTTTGGCCCATTCCGCTTTTGTTTTCGTGGACATATTTATACCTTCAAGATGTTTACGACAGTCAGCACATGACGGTCTTCTTACAGATCTATTGTTAATTCCATTTTGATTTTTTGCAAATTTATTAGAATCTAGAAGTTTATGACAGATATTGCAAATTTTCTTTGGAAAAGCATCTCCAGTTTTTTTAACATCAAATACTTGAAAGTCATCCTTATTTAATTCTACCTTTTCCCAAACTCTAATAAAAAAGATTGAGGCAGTATTTTGCGTTTCCAATTCAACAATTCCAACATCACCTTTTTCAATAAGCAGGTCATTTGGAATTTTTATTTTTTTCTTGGCAATAACAAAGGTTTTTTTCTGTTCCATTTTTTTCATAATTATATATTTAATTTTATTGTATCCGTTTTCCTCCTATAAATAAATCGTTTTCGCAGCGGAGCGGAGAAAACACCTTATACCCCTTTTTAATTAATGAAAAAGAAATTTTAAAATTTTTTAAAACAATTGGGCGATAGCCCAAAAAAGAAAAGGTATATTTCAGCTAACACTTGATATACGAACTCCTTAAAATAATTGCTAAATTATAAAAAAAAATTTTTGAAAACTTGCATTCATAACTTGCTTGTGAATCCAATAATTTAATAATACCTCACAAATCAACAATTTGCAAGCCATTTTAATATCCTTTTTCCCAAAAATCTGTTATAATATAAACAGTTAATTTTTTATACTTTATGACTTTTCTTCAATCTATTGTTTTAGGTATTATTCAAGGACTTACCGAATTCTTACCAGTATCTTCTTCTGCTCATTTAATTTTTTTACCTCGTTTTTTTTCTTGGGGAGAACATGATATTGCTTTTGATATCATGCTTCACTTCGGTACGCTGTTTGCTGTCGTATTTTATTTTCGCAAAAAATTGTGGAAGTTGTTCTTAGCTTTTTTCAATTATCAAAAAGATATTTCGGTGGAAGTGAAATCTGACAAGAGACTTGCTTGGCTGATTGTGTTTAGTATTATTCCTGCTGGACTTGTCGGCTTCTTCTTTTCTGATTTGATTGAAAATACTTTTCGTTCGTCGGTATTTATGGCCTTCAATCTTATTTTCTGGGGTGTTGTCTTATTTTTGGCTGATAGATTTAGTAAAAGACAAAAGAGCTTGAAAACTTTGGAAAATATTTCTTGGAAAAACAACTTTTTTATCGCTTGTGTTCAAGCCTTGGCTCTTATCCCTGGTACTTCTAGATCAGGAATCACTATGACAGCCGGACTTTTTTCCAAATTAGACAAAAACTCTGTAGCTGAATATTCATTTTTGATGAGTGTGCCTATTATTTTTTTGGCAGGAGCTGACAATATTCTTAAGCTATTCAAAAATGGGTTAGGGGATTTGAATATTGCTATTTTGTTTACTGGTTTCTTGTTTTCGATGATTAGTGGTTTTTTGGCGATATCTTTGTTTTTGCAAATTATTAGAAAATGGAGTTTTACACCGTTCGTGGTTTATCGTATTCTTATTGGTTTGTTGATTTTATTTTTGTTGTAATAAGCAGACTCAGCAGATACAGCAGAACCAGCTAGTCAAATATTAT
>Ga0210037_1001522_pt1 | contig 13881 bp, 15 predicted proteins | sample CryGey08umfilter_3_FD_185451 | JGI IMG/M metagenome (GOLD analysis project Ga0210037, IMG submission 185451) | Groundwater microbial communities from aquifer in Utah, USA - Crystal Geyser 4/9/14 0.8 um filter (SPAdes) (version 3) | ecosystem: Environmental > Aquatic > Deep subsurface >...
ATCTTTAAACAATTTAACTCCCCGGGAAGTATATTTTCAATAATTTTTATTTAATTAATTTTACCTCTCATTTTACTAATTTACGTGTCTTGACAAACCCGACCATTATATTATTCATTACTGTCTTTTTTCAAACCATCCAATCTTTCCCTCATTTTATCATAAACACCTTTGACAGCATCTATGGTTTTCTGATATTTTGGATTATTTGTTATCACGTCTTCTTTAGACCTAACTTGGTTTCGTAAATTTGCTGATCTTTCCTTAGAGTCTTTTTCTCTTAATTTATAACGAGATAAAAAATTAGAACTTGATTGTTCAGATATAGCTCTCCTACGAGGTTCTTCTGCTTCATATTTTTCTTCAATTTGTTTTTTTTCTTCTTCTGAAGAAGCACCTTCTAGAAGTTCTTTAAAAGCAGTTGGACTAATTATTTTTTCATATTCACAAAAACGATCTCTATCTGCATCAAATTCACCTCTTTCTTTTTCATTTAAAAGATTATAATCAATACCTTTACCATCAGCTGTCTTACTTAAAACGTCCACAACTCTTCTTGATTCAGAGTCATAATCAGCAGAATATTGTTGAGCTTGTTCCAAACTTGGATCAAACTCTTTAAAAAGAACCCCATACCAAGAAACTGTCTTTGGATCCTTATCTTTTATTTTACTTAAAAAATCAACAACACTTTCTTTCATACCTGCTGGGATATCTTCTGCATCCATTATTTCTTGTTGCGCATCTGCAAAAATTGATTCCGCATTTACCTCAGCTATTTCTACATTTCCATCCTCTTGCTCCTCACTAACAACTTCTGCAACAACATCAGTAGCACCACCATTTAATACTTCCAAACGTTGTTGGAGTGCTTGAATTTCAGCATTCACAGTTTCAATTTCTTCTTTAATACCAGCTATTTCGACTTGGATTTCCGCTACCACTTCAGCAGGAAACCCTTCCATATTTATACCTTCTGCTTCTTGTAAACCTGTTGTCAACTCTGATAATTTAGTTCGGCTCTCCGCCATGCTTTCTTGAATTTGAGTAGATTCTTGTTCTCTAGCGGCTCTTTCTTGTTCTGCCTTGGCAGATTCCCCTTGAGTTTCTTGTGTCTTCTTTTCTCCTTTCTCTGTTTTTGCTGTCTCACCAGCATTTTTTAAAGATTGTAATCTAGTGAGTCTGTCTCCAATTGACATATATTATGGGTTAGAATATAATTTGTATATGAATACATCTATATATTATTACTAATTTAAATAAATGTCAAAAAATATGAAAGATTCAAAGTCAAGTATTTTGGAAGATATCAAAAATTTATTAAAACGTATTTCTATACTAGGCAAAAAAGAAAAAGATGTAATAACGAAAATACAAGATGAAAAAACTAAAATAGAAATTGAAAAAGTAAAAGAAAATATAAATAATTTATAAATCAAAAAACCAGTCTCCCTCAAGACTGGTTTTCTTTTTCTCTAAATTTCTAAACTTCCCCTTTCGCCCGCTTCAACATAAACGTAATATTTTCATTGGCATGGCGATAATCTATTTTTAGATTAGGATATTCATTTTGCCAGACACGAAATATTTCATCGGCAAACCCCTGACCAACAGTATGAACATCTTTGAAATCAAGCGTTATATTTTCAAATTTTTCCATACCCTCTAAAACACGCTTGGCTTGCGAACGAGAAATCATGTTGTCACCAAATTGAAAAAGTTTCACAATTACTTCTGAAGTATTGAAAGCATAAGTCTCGGTTACAGTGTCAGTATATTTATCAAACAAACTTTTCAAATCTTTTTTACTATCCAGAGCAATAATAAAAAATATTTCTGTACCATGAAATTCTTTTACATCATCCACGAAAATGTCTTCCAAAATATTATGGAAAAATAATTTCTTGCCAAAACTATTGATTATAAAAGTATCAGCAATACGTGAAGTAAAAAATATTCCTTCACCAGTATGACGTGCAGGATCAGTTGTGGTCTTGCCTTTGAGCAAATTGCCAATCGCCACCATGACATCTGGCAGATTCTTTTTTTCTTTGATGTTATTTAAAATACCAACACCTGTATCAGTAATTTTGAAAGAAATATCTGTCGAGCTACGTTCCATCTCTACTGTTATTTTGTCTGACCCTGAGTGATCAATAGCATTGTTGAGCATCTCGGTAAAACTGTAATCAAGAATATGTAAAATATTGTCTGGAATATCTAAAAAAATTCCTGTTTCATGTTTGATATCTTTTAAAACATTATCTTCTTTCAATTCAACATTCTTGAATACTCGACGAAATCTAAAAATATGAGATTTGGCCTCCTTTACACTTTCTTTATTTGCCAAGATATAAAAAGCGCCTCTATTTTTACCAATAAGGACTACTTTACCTTCTTCAACCAAAGATTTGAAGATTTGATTAATCCAAGAACGAGTTTTACCTGTTTTTTGTGCAATTTCAGAAGATCTAATTTCATTACTTTTTTTAAATTCCTCTAAAATAAGCCTTTTTATGTTCATATACTTTGTGGTTACTTGTCATTAATGATGATACCACACTTTCAGAATAATGTCAAGTAATCGGCAACTAAACCTACATTTAAAAACCAGCCTCTTCCAAGACTGGTTTTATTTTTTCTAAATTTTCTAATTAACTACATCCCAAACTATCACCACAGTTCAAACACTTATAACAACTTCCATTTCGGACTGTAATATGACCACAAGTCGGACAAGCAGGAGCATCACCCATCATCTCAGAAAGTGCAGCGTCTGAAGCACTTACAGCCTCGTGTTTAACTTCAGACACGACTGGAAGCTCGGCTTGTAAATCTTCATGAACAACTGTTTGTACTTTTGATTCTATTTTCAAATCCATAGTTTCTTGTGCTTTGCCAGCTTCAGCAATCTTCACCATATTTTCAAATTTGTTTTTTTGGATTCCTTTTGGTGGAACTTGCACAAAATCTGTTCTTCCCAAATATTCCATACCAAGGACGCGGAAGACGAAGTCGATGATGGAGGTACAATTTTTGATATTTGGATGATCTGTGAAACCGCTCGGTTCAAAGCGAGTGAAGACAAAATTTTCTACATATTTCTCAAGTGGCACACCATATTGCAAGCCCATTGAAACGGATATTGCAAACATATTTAATAGACTTCTAACAGTTGCACCTTCTTTGTACATATCAATAAAAATTTCCGCCAATTTACCATCTGGATATTCACCAGTACGAAGCCAAACTTGTTGATTACCAATTTTGACAGCTACAGTAATTCCACCACGTTTGGAAGGAAGTCTGCGTTTTTCACCATGAAGATAGACACGACGTTCAGCGACTTCACCATCTTTGGTATAAGATTCCATAGGAGTGTGAATACCCACGTGGTTGCTAAGAATTTGACTAGCATTATATACAGCACTATTTACATCCTCTTTGGAAACAGGAAATAATTTTGCAATTTCTTTTACTTGTTCCTTGTTTTGTTCAATAATTTTTTCTTCTTTATCATTATTTTTTGAAGAAGTTGCTAGAGGTTGACTTAGCTTACATCCATCACGATAAAGGGCAACAGCTTTTAGACTAAGTCTCCAACCTTCTTCATAAGCATGTTTGACATCTTCTAGACTTACTTCATTTGGCATGTTGATAGTCTTAGAAATCGCACCTGACAAAAATGGTTGAACAGCAGACATCATATAGATATGTCCCATATATGGAATAAATCTTGTTCCTTTTTTACCATTTTTGTTGGCAGTATCAAAAACTTTGTAATCTTCTACTTTCAAATGTGGGGCACCTTCAATAGTCATCGTGCCACAAGTATAATCATTGGCCAATTCTATTTCTTCTCTAGTGAATCCTAATTCCTTCAATAAATCAAAGTTTGGATCATTGTATTTAGCTTCGTTGAAACCAAGTCTTTGCAAAGTCTCTTCACCAAGTGTCCAAACATTGAAAATAAATTTTATTTCAAAAGCACCTTCGAGAGCTTTGTTGATATTTTTCATGTCAACATCAGTAAATCCTTTAGCTTTGAGTGTTTCAGTATTGATATATGGAGCTTTACTAATGTCAGCTGTACCACGCATGTAGTTCAAGATATCTTTGATTTCATTTTCAGAATATTTCAAATTACGCAGAGCTTCTGGTACTGATTCATTGACAATGCGGAAATAACCTCCACCAGCTAATTTTTTGAATTTGACCAAAGCAAAATCTGGTTCAACACCAGTAGTAGCACAGTCCATAAGCAAACCAATAGTTCCGGTAGGAGCAAGCAAAGTTGTTTGGGCATTTCTAAAACCATACTTCTCACCCATCTCTACTACCTCATTCCAACTTTCACGGGCAGCAGCGAGCAAATAAGCAGGAGCATATTGTGGATCAATAGCTATAGGTTTGACTGTCAATTTTTCATACTCAGTCACTGGAGCATTGAAAGCAGCACGACGATGATTGCGCATCACGCGTAGCATGTCTTCTCTATTTTTTTCATATTTTGGAAAAGTTCCTTTGAACTTGGCAATCTCAGAACTTGTTTTATAACTCTCAGCGGTCATAAGTGCAGTGACTGAGGCTGAAAAACCATAAGCTTCATTTGATTCATAAGGAATACCTGCTGTCATCAGTACTGAACCAATATTGGCGTAACCAAGACCAAGAGTACGGAAATCAAAACTACCACGAGCAATTTCTTCACTTGGAAATTGGGCCATAAGTACTGAAATCTCCAATACAGTTGTCATAAGTCTGACACCATGTTTGAATTCATCAACCAGAAAAGTATTGTTATTATTTTCAAAAAAATGAGCAAGATTAAATGAAGCAAGATTACAGGCAGTATTATCTAAAAACATATATTCAGAACAAGGGTTAGAGCCATTGATTCTGCCAGATTGCGGACAAGTATGCCATTCATTGATGTTGTCATCATATTGCAATCCTGGATCAGCACAAGCCCAAGCAGCATAAGCAATTTCATCCCAAAGTTTGCGAGCTTTGATAGTCTTACAAACACTACCATCTGTACGCCAAGTAAGATTCCAGCTACCATCATTATCAAGAGCAGTCATAAATTTGTTTGGCACACGCACTGAATTGTTGGAATTTTGTCCAGAAACTGTTTGGTAAGCTTCACCTTCGTAATCACTAGGATAACCAGCAGCGATAAGAGCGGCGACTTTCTTTTCTTCTTTTACCTTCCAACTGATAAACTCTTCAATATCTGGATGGTCAAGATTGAGTGTGACCATTTTGGCAGCACGTCTAGTAGTACCACCAGATTTGATAGCACCAGCAGCCCGGTCACCAATACGAAGCCAACTCATGAGACCACTGGATCTGCCACCACCTGACAAAGATTCACCTTTACCACGTAAAGCTGAAAAATTGGTACCAGTACCAGAACCATATTTGAAAAGTCTAGCTTCTCTAACCCACAAATCCATAATACCACCTTCACCAACCAAATCATCTTTGATAGATTGGATAAAACAAGCATGTGGTTGAGGATGAGTATAAGCATCTTTGGCTCTAGTCATTTCTTCAGTATCTGGGTCTACATAATAATGACCTTGAGCATTACTATTGATACCATAAGCCCAATTCAAACCAGTATTGAACCATTGTGGTGAGTTTGGAGCGACCATCTGGCGCAAAAGCATTACCACAATTTCATCATAAAAAATCTCAGCATCTTTTGGAGAAGCAAAATAACCATACTTTTCTCCCCAATACCTCCAAGTACCCACAAGACGATGAATAGTCTGCTTTACACTGGTTTCAGGCCCAAGCACGGGCGACCCATCAGTATTTAGCTTTGGTGTACCATCGTCATTGTGTTGTGGCACTCCTGTTTTACGAAAATATTTTTGAGCGACAATATCTGTTGCAACTTGAGACCATTGCTTTGGAATTTCAATATCTTTCATTTCAAACACCACGGTGCCATTTGGTTCACGAATGATAGAAGTACGCCTTTCATATTCTACCATACCAAAAGGACTCTTCCTTTCCTGACTAAACATACGTCTAAAACGTAATCCATTTTCTTCGTAGGAAAAATTGATATCAGTTTCTTGTCCGAGGCAAAGACCTTGAAAGACCTTAGAGTTGACAGCACCCATATTTATAAAAAATTAGAATTTAAAAAAGAAAAATCGGTAACCTAATTTTTCTTTTCTCAAATTCTAAACATTGAAAAAACAACTGCTCAACAAGTTATAAAAAACAATATTTCAATACAAGCATAGTTTTGGAATACTACATATAGTGGTCTGACAGTTTGTTTCACACAACATCTTGTGTTTTTGATAGGCACTAAGTATTATAGCACATAGTACAAATTTGCTCAAAACTCACTATCCTCTGCTTAAATTAGCCACAAAAAAGACTCCTTTATTTAGTAAATTACAAGTTATCCACACACTATAAAGATGTTATGCAAAAAGAATTAAAAAACTTTAGTCCGCCTTGGGCGGATTGATTAAGTTAAGAAAATAGCGTAAAATATAAGTATCCAGATTTCCGGATAATCCAGATAATCCGGATATCTTTATGTAAGATTTTAAACTAGCACAGATTTTGACTTTAAAAAAAATTATAGAATACATCCGGAAAATCTGAATATCAGGATTGTTTGAACCAATCTAATAACTATTTAAACAGCGCCATATGAGCTACGAAATCTACGAATTAGACGACGAACTGAACCCTCACCTCAAAAATTCTGGGGAACGTCTTGTCGAACCAACAGAAAACATTGATCCTGAAGAACAATCTATTGAAATTTCTTTGCGTCCCCAAAACCTAACTGAATTCGTCGGACAAAACCATATCAAAGAACCTCTCCTCATTTCTATTGAAGCGGCCAAAAAAAGACAGGAACCAATTGAACACATCTTGCTCTATGGCAATCCCGGTCTTGGTAAAACCACTCTTGCCAATATCATTGCCAAAGAAATGGGCGTAAATATCAAAGTCACAGCTGGGCCAGCTCTGGAACGAGTTAGTGATCTTGCTGCCATACTTTCTAATCTATCAGATGGTGATATTCTTTTTATTGATGAAATCCACCGCATCAACAAAACCGTAGAAGAAATCTTGTACAGCGCGATGGAAGATTATGCTTTGGATATTATTATTGGCAAAGGACCAACAGCTAGAACGTTGCGTATGCCTCTAGAAAAATTTACTCTCATTGGTGCCACGACAAAATTGAATCTATTATCTTCTCCACTCCGCGATCGCTTTGGACATGTTTTTCATCTCAATTTTTATGAAGATAGTGACATAGAAAAAATCATCAATCGTAATGCCAAACTTTTGGAAGTAGAAATAAAAAATGATGCTGATAAAACCATTGCAGTTAGATCCCGCAAAACTCCTCGTATTGCCAACAGATTACTCAAACGTGTCAGAGACTACGCACAAGTCAAACATAATGGTATAATAGATAATGAAATTGCAAGGTCAGCTCTTGAGATGCTCAATGTTGATGAATATGGACTTGATGAAATTGACAGAAAAATCTTGCATTTCATTATTGATAATTTTGCTGGTGGCCCAGTTGGCCTCAATACTTTGTCTTCTGCTATCGCTGAAGAAATGGATACTGTGGAAACTATTTATGAACCTTTCCTCTTACAAATTGGTATGCTGGAAAGAACTCCAAGAGGAAGAAAAGCTACAAGCAAAGCCTATGCGCATTTGGGAAAGAAAATGCCCAAACAAAATAACCAATACTAAAATTACAAATAATATACAAATTACAATATACAAAAAATATATTTTATGGAGGGTAAAATATACAATTTAGAAGAAAGAACTTTGGAATTTTCCAAAAGAATTGCCAAAATGTGCAAGGCTTTGGAAAAAAGTGAAATAAATGATGTATATATAAAACAAATCATGAGGTCATCTACTTCTGTAGGAGCAAATTATAGAGAAGCCAACGAAAAACTTAGTAAAAAAGATTTCTTACACAGAATAAAAATTGCTAGAAAAGAATGCAAGGAAACAAGTTATTGGATAGAACTAATTATTGATAATAATAAAAAACTTTCACATAGAATAAAATCTTTATTAGATGAATCAATTGAATTAAGAAAAATATTATCAACCATAATAGATAAATCAAAATAATTTTATTTTGTCATTTGTATATTATTTGGAATTTGTTTATTAAATATTGTAATTTTTAATTTATGATAAGTATTCCTTTCTATACCGTCCTCTTTGCTTACTTAATATTCTTATGTATTTTTGTAATTTTTTCACTTATAAATTTTTACCATATTATCGCCACTAGTTCGTTGACCTTTGTGAGCTTCACAATTACTTTTTTAGTTTTTGCTTTGACAATATTGACTTTATATTTCACTTGGCAAATAATTAGTCAGGTAAATTGGTCACAAAATTTAATTTTATTTGATACTAATTGGTTTTAAAAAAACATATGAGCGTCTCCAATGTCATACACCAAAAGGATTACGAAAAAGTCGTATTTATCTTGCACCGTCATTCCCTAACTTTTGTACCTATCATAGGACTTTTTACTATCCTTATGTTGGTACCTGTGGTTCTATATTTTATGCTAAACAATTTATTTCCAGAAGTGTTGGCTAATCCTGAAGTACACACTTCCTTCATGTTGTTTGGCAGTGTTTATTATCTTTCTACTTATTTATTTTTTTATGGCAGATTTATAGATTTTTATCTGGATATGTGGATTGTTACCAATGACAGAATTGTGGACATTGAGCAACACAGCCTCTTTCACCGCGAAATCACCGAACTTGATTTGTACAGAATTCAAGATGTGACAGCTTCAGTCCGCGGAGTTTTTTCCACACTTTTCAAATATGGTGATGTGGCCATAAAGACTGCTTCCTCTACAAGTACTATAGTTTTTAGAAATGTTCCAAATCCCAATCATATCCGCGAACAATTGATAAGCCTAGCCGACGAGGACAGAAAATACCACATGAAGGATATAGCCTTGGATGGTAATTAATTTTAGTTGGAGATACGTTGAGATAAATTGAGATAATTGTTTTATTTTTTTACCTCTATCTATCTCTATCTATCTCTTTATTTTTTTATGATAGAACTCTCAAAAATAAATCTAGTATTGATCGGCTATTTCATTTTAATCAACTTGATTACACTTATTACTTTTGGCATAGACAAGGGAAAAGCTATAAATAACAACAGAAGAATAAGAGAAAGAACACTCTGGATAATGTCTCTCCTTGGTGGCTCACTTGGTGCTTTACTGGGAATGAAAATGTTTAGACACAAGACTAAGAAACTTAGTTTTCAGGCGATGATGGCGGTGATTCTGGTGGTGCAAATTTTGTTGGCTTATTGGTTGCTGAGTTAAAAAATCCCGAGGTCGCCGGGATTTTTTTTATTTATATAATTCACTATGTGTACCCAAATCCACAAATTCCACCCATTCAATTACTCCATCTAATTCTCTATAAATCGCCCTCCAATCACCATTGATATTAATACTATGATATCTTTTCAAATCACCTGCCAATTTATGATCATTTAATCTAGGATCATTTTTATCTTCTCTAAAAAGAACAAGTCTTCTGTCACAAGCATGTTGTACTTTTAGAGGAGATTTACGATATTTTTTCAAAAACTTTTTTGTCAAATCAGTCCTCATACTTACCTCCCTCTTCTACATTTTTATGTAAAAATGCAATAGCCTCCTCGGTAGTATCAAAACTATAATAGTTTCCTTTTTTTCTTTCTTCTTCTGACTCCTTTAGGCTAGCTAGTAGTTCATCACTTGGCTCAAGTGGTTTGGATGAGAAGTGAACAGTTTCATTTTTTATCAAATCCAGCAAATAAGCATTGACCAAAGAGCTGATACTAAAACCCAAGCTCTCGGCCACATTCATGGCTTTTTCTTTTACTTCTGGTTTTACTTTGACGATAAGTGTGTCTGTTTTCATATTTTTGTATTTATATTATTAACCTTATATAAATAAAGTATATATAAAGTTAATACTTTTGTCAAGAACATTGTGTATTGGCTAACAAAAGACATGAATGCATAATCATCACTTTCTTCAAAAATAATCCTTATATCGCCAGTGACAGGAATAGAACGTTGGTCTTTCAATTGACCAGAAAGACGATGGTTGTTTAACTTTGGATGAAAAGGGTTCACCTGAAATATTGCTATTGTTTTTTCTACAGACATCTGCAATTTTATCGGAAGTCTTGAATATTGTTTTAAAAAGTTCTTGTGGTATCTAATTTTCATAATTAGTCCCCCTTATTTTTTTAGATGTGCAAGTGCCTTTTTGATATCATCAAAATCCACTGTGTTGATACCTTTTTTTGCTTCTTTGGAAGCTAACAAAACCTTTTTTTCTTCCAAAAGTGTCAGCCCATTTTTCGTAATAGGACGAAAAGGAAGCGCTTCCAAAAGAGTTGTTTGCTGAAAAAAAAGCTTGACAGCGCTACTCATATCTAGTCCCATTTTTTCAAAGATCTTTTTTGCCTTTTGTTTTTGTTTTTCGTCAATTCTAATTTGTATTGTAGCCATATACTTTATAATTATTTTCTTATATTTATATACCAACACAATGTCATTACTTTGTCAATACATAAAATAGACACATCTTCTATAATTTAAAAATCCCAAAGTTAATTGCTAAGGGATTTTTTGTTTGTTTGAATTTTTTGAAAGTCTTTTACCTCTTTTGAAAGTATGTTGAGGTAATTACGATTACCTTGAGAAAGATCCCTCGTCGTGCTTCGCCGACTTCGGGATGAACTAAACCACTCTACCACCATATTCACCAGTCTCGGTATTGACCAAGATTTCTTCACCTTCTTTAATAAAGATTGGAGCATAAATAGTAAGACCATTATCAAGAATAATTTCTTTGGTCACATTGCCACCACTACTGTCACCTTTGACAGCTGGAGGAGCGGTCACTACTTTGTATGTGACTTTCTTTGGCAATTGAATAGCTACAATATTACCATCATGAAGTGAAGCAACAATATCCAAACCTTCTTTCAAATATTTTGCATCTTCACCAATCACACCTTCTCTAACTTCAACTGTTTCATAAGTGTTTTGATTCATGAAAGAATATACATCAGAAGTTTTGTACAAAAATTGCATATTGGTATTTTGGACTTCTACTGAATCTAGTGTTTCACCACTTTTGAAAGTAAGCTCCATACCTTTGTCACCGCCAATACTTTTTAGTTTACATTTGAAAAAAGCCTGTCCTTTGCCAGGATTAACAAATTGGAAAGTGTTGATGACATAGAGTTGTCCATTGTGACGAATCACGGCACCTTTTTTGATATCTGTTGTATCGCCCATAGTACGTTGTATTAAAGATAATTAATCTAAAGTTAACAATCCAGATATACGGATAATACGGATGCTCTGGATTTTTCTAAAAAAATTTTAATTTGATACAAAATATTTTAACCATATCCGTATCATCAGGATTCCACCATAGGCGGACAGGTATCCGAAAATCCGGAGTGTTTATCCTTAAAATAGCTTACTTGAGGGCAATGTTAACACACTATCTATGTTTTGGCAAGATGTCAGCACCTGTACGAGACGGTCAACACCCAAGGCAATACCGGCTGAATTAGGCATTTGTCCGACAGCTTCAATAAATTCCATATCTATTTTATAGACTTTTTTACCCTGTCTTTCACGTTCTTTTTGCTCTTCTTGCAATCTTTTCAATTGTTCGTCTTTGTTGGTAAGTTCGGAAAAAGCATTGGCAAGTTCTAAGCCATCAATATAGACCTCAAAACGCTCAGCATAATTTGGATTTATTTCTGACAATTTTGACAAAGATGCCATTTTGGCTGGATAATTGTAAACAATGACAACCCCCATATCTTTTAACTTTGGTTCAATTTCCTGCAAAAAAATTCTATAAAACAGCTCTTCATAACTCTCAGGATTTTCAACATTATATTTTTTTTCTTTGCACAATTCCCACATTTTTTCTCTAGTCAAATATTCATCTAAATTAATATTAATTGTCTTTTGCCACAAGTCTTTCATTGAAATTCTTTTGAAAATTGAAAATTGAAAATTGAAAATTCCAGAACAATTTTTAATTATAAAATTTAACATCTGATCTAAATCATCCATCAATACAAACATATCCGCCTCAGTACGATAATATTCCAGCATGGTGAATTCCGGATTGTGCGTGCCACCAAAACTTTCTTCATCACGAAAAGTCTTTCCCAAGTAAAAAATATTAGTAAAACCACCAGCTAACAATTTCTTCATTGTATATTCTGGTGAGGTGTGCAAATAACCTCTAAATTCTTGTTTCATCTCATTGTGAAAAATTGTCTCAATCGCTGAAATGTTTGGTTCTTGTCCAGGATATTTGATAAGAAGTGGGACTTCCACCTCTACAAAATCGCGTGACCAAAAAAATTCTCTAATTAACCTAAGAATCTCAAAACGCTTTTCTAAAATTTCCTTATTTTTGGCTATATGAAAAACTTGGCTCATAATTTTTGACATTTAGATTTTGTAATTTGTTATTTCAAGTGATATACTATACTTAATTACAAAATAAATCAAATTTTAAAAGAATACCTATGTACTACTTATATTTTACTGGACAACTTTTACTCGCAATAATCCTAGGTGGTGTCCTAGGTTGGCAAAGAATAGCCGTTGGCAAAAAAGCTGGTCCGAGGACATATGCCCTAGTGTCAGTTGGTTCGGCCCTATTCACTATACTGTCTATTCACGGCTTTGACGGTGATACCACTAGTCGAGTTGCTGCCCAAATTGTTACTGGCATTGGTTTCTTAGGTGTTGGTGTCATCGTCCACCAACAACACCGTGGCGAAAAAATTGTAGTCGGTTTGACTACTGCAGCAGGTCTCTGGGCTGTAGCAGCTCTTGGTATGGCTATAGGAGCAGGATGGATTTGGGAAAGTATTATTGCTTCATTTCTTATGCTCTTGGTCTTACTATTCAATGAAAATAAATTTGTTGATAAAAAAAGTAAGTCGAAAGTTCAGAGTCAAAAGTTCATAAAATAATTTTTTCTAATTAGCTTTTAGAATCAATTAACGTTAATACCTTTTAAAACATTTAATTTGAGAAAGATTCCTCTCCGTTCTTCGGCGGTTCGGGATTGAGGTTACCTATGAAAATCTATACCAAAACTGGCGACCAGGGAGAGACTTCTTTGCTCGGTGGCAAGAGAGTCTTCAAAAATTGTGTAGAGATGGAAGCTATCGGCGAAGTAGATGAACTGAATAGTTCAATAGGTCTGCTTGTCTCTCACTTAGCTAGTAATTTTGCAGAAGAAAAAAAAGATTTGCAAAAAATCCAAAACAAACTATTTGATCTTGGTTCAAATTTAGCAGCTGTCCAAACAAACCTGATAGAAGTACCACAAATAAAAGATAGCGACCTAGAATTTTTGGAAAGTAATATAGATAAAATGACAGAGGAACTCCCAGAACTCACACAATTCATCTTACCCGGCGGATCAATTGGAGCTTCGCTCGCTTTTCAAGCTCGTGCTGTATGTCGTCGGGCTGAAAGAGTTGTCACCAAATTGGATCAACATTATGAACTAGACGAAAACATACCAAAATATCTAAATCGGCTAAGTGACTATCTTTTTACTCTGGCCAGACACTTCAATAGACAAGAAAAAGTTGATGAAATAACTTGGCAAAAATGAACATACGGATATCCGGATACCTGTCCGCCTGGGGTGGAATCCAGATTTACGGATGTGACCTACTAAAAAATTATTAAAAAACGGGACTGGTAACCAAATAGGTTGGTGAAAACCAAAGTGTCTGTAAAAAAATTGACAA
>Ga0210037_1001538_pt1 | contig 13770 bp, 35 predicted proteins | sample CryGey08umfilter_3_FD_185451 | JGI IMG/M metagenome (GOLD analysis project Ga0210037, IMG submission 185451) | Groundwater microbial communities from aquifer in Utah, USA - Crystal Geyser 4/9/14 0.8 um filter (SPAdes) (version 3) | ecosystem: Environmental > Aquatic > Deep subsurface >...
TGTTCCAAACTATCCACAACTGCCAACCGGCCGGTTACTGTATAAACATTCCCGGCGTCAGTATTCATCGCGCCGATAATGGAGTAGATAACTCCGGGCACCCCAAGCTGGACTTGTTGAAGTACCTTGGTATTGTCCGGGCTGAAGGTAGGCGCCCCCAGGAGAATGCTTCCCGGACTGGGATCAGTGCCAGAAAAAACTCCAACATTCACGGACATTCCCAAAGCCGCCTCCCCGAAGTTCATCTGCCCAGCAAAAGGGAAGCTAAGGGTAATAACATCCGCAGGAGTTTTACTTGGAAACAACAAAACTGCCATGAGCCATCCTTAAAACAAAGGTAACTGCGGAGAATCTTCGGGCTGAGATACTTCGGCAAAACCTTCAATCGGTTCTTTCGGAGTATTTCTCGCCAGCAAATCAATCAACCGGGAGGCTAGGCGTTCCAGTCTATCATCCGTGGTCTGTGTGGGAGCCGGGTTAGGATCAGCCGCGCCAATTCGATGCGTGGCTTCTAACTGCAACCGAGCACCCTTCAACTTCTCCGTAATATTCCCATTATCCATAGCGTCAGAGATTACCTCAACGCTCTTGGAAAACATTGCCGACAGTTGCATCCCGGCTACTTCATTCATATCCATGATGTACTGTTTGCAAAGAGGCTCCTTTGCAAGCATGGTAATGTACTCAGGGGTGAAGTCTACCAACGATGCAATGGTAGCTCGGTCAACTCCCTGCGCAAGCAAGGCGCAAACTTGCTTATGTTTCCCCGAAAGTTTCTTAAGCTCAAATCCCCCAAGCTCAGGCTCATCAATCGTGGAAAGATCTTCCACGGTTGAAACCCCTAACGCCTGCCGATTCATTCTTTCCCTTCCTCCCGTTGAGCGTCAAGGGCCTTGGTGTCCCGCAGCAACGTTTCCCGAACTAAGTCCAACTGACGCCGCTGCACTTCTCCAAGCATCCCCTGCACAAAGGCTTGCAAACTAAGTTCTTCCTGCACTTTCATGGTAATTCTCCCAAGGACTGTTTGCCAATAATACGCGGCATTGCAAAAATTGTCAACCGTCCCCCGTCCCCGGCAGCAGTGACCAACTAATGGATTTATTTATCTAACAAGTTTCAACAGGTTCGCGGGTGAGAAAATGCCTTTTCCCCCCGCGCGCGAATATCACAATTTTCCCCCCGGCGCGGTTTGGTGTGGATCCTATACGGCAAGGTTAAGCTGTTCACCTTCCCGAACAAGTTATTCGTTCATACACCTGAATGAAATTAGTTTAGATTTTTTTCAATCGGCGTGTAATATCCAACGCCATTGGCGCATTAACGTATGAGCCAATAACGGCTCACACCAACGGAGCAAACCATGAACACCAACGAAACCACCAACACCAACGTCAACGTCACGAATGTGACGTGCAAAACTAAGCTGGATCGCAATTCTGTAAATCGGGTGGTGACCCGTTTGGAATTGGATTGGACTGGCGTGGAAATTGACCAACTCCGGGAGTTGGCGACCAAATCTGTAATCATCGCTCTTCAGGCCGAATGGCGGCCTGCGGGGGAAATCCCGAAGGAGGCGTCAGTAGCAGTGGCGGAGTTGTTGAACCGTGGTCGCAAGCCGCGGGCAACGTTGGCCCCGGCTGCTGCCGCCGCGAAAGCGGTAGAAAAGTTGTCTGACGCGGAGCTTGAAGCGTTGGAAGCTCGCATCGCTGCAATTCGTGCAGGCCGGTGAGTAGAAATGAAGAAAACTTCCGGTGCAGTCTTCTGTAATAAATGGGCAGACATTCGCCGCAACGCGATTATGTCTCTGAGAAAGGGTCAGCCCGCCGAAACAATCGCTGCGCGGGCGTACACCGCAATACTTAACCTTTTGCGGGAAGAACAAGAGCACAGCGAAAAGTAATCAAAAAACTAGGCTGGCTTCGGCTGGCCTAGTTTTTTCCATTCCCAAGAAAGCGAGGAAACCATGCAAAACGAAATTGACAATGCGATTGCAGCGCTGCAAGCTGCCCAAGAAAACTTCAACTGCGCCCTAGTAAAAGCGGCCCTAGGGGGAAGTGAAGCCCTTGAGAGTACGATTAAGACCCAGCTAGGGATCATCGTACCATTAGCGGAAGCTGTGGCTGTCCACATGGCCTTCCAGTCATTGGAGGATGCTTTGCTCGGCGCGGCGGTAGAAGTAGCAAACGAACTAAAAAGTTTTCAGAAGTAAAAAGAATCAAAAAGTTAACTTAAACCGGCTTCGGCCGGTTTTTTTTTGCGTTGATTTTTGGAATGTTTCACGGGGAACAAATGGTGTGAACATGTGAACATGTGAACGGTTTGTGTAATGTTTCAATACACCATGCCCTGCTACTTAATTAAAAAAACTAAAAAAAAAATATAAGTAATCGAGGATGGCCCATTGAAACATTTCACAATTCACCGGTAACACGTAACCCGTAACAATTGACAACACCGGGCAACCATGCGATCATACACATGAACGGCAATCGCCGCGAGCAAAGGATTAGATTATGTTAAAAGACAAGATTATGGAATCAATCAGCACGGCAATCGAATCCCTTAGCCGGGCATACACTGATGCCGTTAGGGTTAATCCCCTTGCCGCCGATGTTCCCGCGATTGGGGAACTAATGAAAACCGCACAAGCGTTGCGCTCAACTATGCTGAGTGTTAGCAAATTACGGCTCGACCCGGAAGATTGAGGCAACCGCCATTAGGCGGAACGCCCCTTCTCAATTCCATTCCCATTCCAATTCCCAAGAGTTTGTTCTTCCATTACAAAAGGATTCTCATGAAGGCTGGTAGAGTTGTTCGTTTACGCGTTAGCCCAAAAGATGCCATGTCAGTTGCGGATTTGGTAAGTTTGCACAAAATGCCAACAATGGGATTTAGTGCGGCCGTTTCTTACAGCCTTGCGGTCCTACTGGAAACAGCTAGGTCCGCCAAGATGCTCCCCGTTCGAGATGGATTTGAATACAATGAATTGATGGAAGTATTCTTGCCATCCCAACAAGGGCAGGGGAGAAAACTAGCCATCGCCAAACAGGTGGAAGCGGCCGGGAGTAGTTTTCAAGTGGCCGGATTAATGGCACCTGAAAATGCCCGCGAGCCTGTGAAAGAATGTAATTTCCAACTGGCGGAATTACAGAAAAAGTTCTTTCACGATCAATGGTCGGCGGAAGATGGGCAGAAATGGCAAGAACTGTTCCCGCAAGTGTACCCGGGTGAGCCTATTCGGTTGCCAGATGGGACGATTGTTAAGTAATTGTTTCCGCATGAAACAATTAGGGGAAAATAATTCATCCACTAATGTAATATCCCATTCCGTTGACGCATTAACACATGCAACACCCGGACAATGCAACAACCCAACTACAATGGAGAATTGCCATGATTCAGAAGGATAAACTTCTCATCGACGCGTGCCGAAGCGGCCAGTTGGCCAGCGTAGAGCAGCTGATTGCTGCCGGGGCGAATGTAGATACCCAGGACGACGCGGGCAAAACCCCACTGATGCACGCGGCCTGGCGCGGGCACACTACTACGGGAACCGTCGATGCCCTGCTCAAGGCGGGCGCGAACGTGAACTTGTGCGACAAAAAGGGCAAAACCGCCCTGATGCGATGCGCATGGCTTGGCCGCACCGAAGCCGTAATTGCGCTAATCGCTGCCGGTTCGAACATAGATGCACGCGACAAAAATGGCAGAACTGCCCTAATGGTTTCGGCCTGGTGGAGCCAAGCCGAAACCGCCGCCGCGCTAGTTGCCGCTGGCGCGAACGTGGATGCCCACGACCACGATGGCAATACCGCGCTGATGCTGGCTGCAAGAGGCGGCAATACCGAATCTATCCTCGCACTGGCGATTGCCCCTGAAGCCGCAAGAATCGCTGGACATATGCTTGGCGCACACAACAACCCGGAGAAATGAAATGAATATGAACATAATTATCAACTGTAACAACCCAACAGTCGCGGAGATTATGTCAACTCCGGCTGCAAGTGATGTTGCGTCCACCAGTTACGATGAATGCGTGCAGCGAGCAATCGCTGAGTGGAATAACGGTCGATACTATGCCGCAATGTTTTGGCTGAATGTATTTGAGCCATCGGAGGCATGGATTGCCCGCGATAATCACGGGAAAGTGACCTCGGTGGGATTCCGGCAGTTACCGAGAACTTCCGTGGAGATTGGCAACCCGGCTATGGTGAGGTTTGTTGAATACCTCACCAATAAATACACCCTGGACGAGGAATGATCGCCATGAAAATCTTTCCACAAGAAGAAAATTGGGCCGAGCGCCCGATCTGGCTGTTCATTTACTCGATGGTGCTGGCCGTATGCTCCATCGCCACATTCCTTGACAGGGGGCTTCTGTGAGTACCATCCGGTTACTGACCCGAATAAAGCACGCCACCACCCACAAGGAAACACTCCTTACCATTGATTGGGAAGGGGTGACTGACGAACAGATGAAAGTATGGGCAACTGCCCACATCATCTCCTTGTGTCAGGCACGATGGGCGAAAGAAGATAAGAAAATCCCAGAAACTTTTAACTTCGTATGCGCCGATCATCCGGTGCATCAGGCGCCGATGTTGCCGTGGATGCAAGAATTTTCTTGCCCACCCGCACAGGTGCCGGTGGAAGACACCAAGAAAGCACGGTGGGACAGGCTGCTCGACAGCCTAGCCTTACTTACGCCCGAGGAACAAGAAGAGTTGTTTCGCAACTAATCGTTTCACGATGAAACCAAAAGGAGTCAACATGCGGCCCTCTCAAAGCCTTCAAGCAGAATTTTCTGGCGGGCGACAAAAGGATTGGATTATCTATAATCCAGACCTTTCCCGCCTGTTTTGCATCGCAATATGGAAACACACAAGCACATCTCCGTGGTTGTTAGGCGAGTATGTTCATATGGAAAAGAACGTACTTCCGGTGCTGGAAAAAGGCTACATGACAATGCTGGAGGCCGCACGTTTCCGGCAATCTTACCAATATCAGATCGCCCGCTTTCGGTTTAATTGGAAAGACCGGGTTCAGAACAATCCTTATTGGCAAGGCTTGATCAAGAACTTATCCGATGATCCGGACAAGCAAGCACCGGATGCAAAAATTGACCTGTCAGAATTTCTTGCTGAAATGCGATCCCTTGTGTTGCCCCAAGATGTCGTTTGGGGTAACATTTAATTGTACTCAAAGGAAAAATCATGAACACTGAAAACACAAGCAATAGCAATAATGAACTATGTTGGGCCGACCTGCACACGATATTTCCCAAGCCAGACGGAAAGCCCCTGTCCGACCGGGAAATGCTGGATCTAATTGCTAAAATGGCGGCAACTGCCATTCTGTATGCGCCGGATTTTGAGGGAAATTGGGAAACTCAGAGTATTAACGGCTGTTTGTTCTTGGTGGCTCCCCGAGTAAGGGAAAAATATGAAGTTGCCGTGGAGAGTAATTTTTACCAAGGCCAAATGTCCCCTGAAACATTCGGCGCAGCCCTCACTTTATTGATCTTCAATCACCGGATATGGGAGTTTTCCTATGCCGGATACCCTGTTGGTCACCTGAGTGACCGATATTACTCTATGGTTGACGCGGCGTGTTCAAGTTCATTGGATGCCGCTGCCATTGGGGCATTTCTTGATTAACGGAGAAGTTCGTGGACACTTCTGGGAGTGAGGAATATGACCCAACCTACTGATTCCATGCAGTTTTTTGCAAAGTCTGGACTTATTGACGAAATCGTTGAAAAAGTTTCGCGGCATACTCTGCCCGATCCGTGCAAGTGGACGCAAGCCGCGGATGGTGTTTTCGTCACCACGTGCGGCAGGGCATTCGATTTTTCTGACGGCGGCCCTGACGAAAGCGGATTCTCGTATTGCCCGTTTTGTGGACGGTCGATTGTAGTAAAGGACGGCAGCGGTGAATAGTCCAGCGCGGATCGACGGCAAGCCGCGTTGGTTGCCGTTTGACATTGTTGTCGAGCACTATTGCCCGCCGTGCGGCCAGATAACCGAGATGGCGCTTTCGGTAATGCGCCGAGACTTGACAGTGACACTTGGGAGCGATGAAGATGCGCGGACAACCTGAAACTGTAGATGACCTAGTGCGCGTGCTGCTGAATGCCGGGTTTGTGCGCTGCGACAGCGCCGTGTGCGGGTGCGGGAGCTGGCACCACCGCTACGGATATCCCGAGCGCATGAGGGAGATTAAGGAAATGCTGGAAGGAGCTGGACATCCGCTGACAAATGCGAACGGCAACCTACTGCGAAACGCACTGGCCGAACTGATTGCAGAGCGCGAGCGATTGCGTAAGCGCGGGGACATGGTGCCGATGCTCGTGATTGTGCAGGGCGCTGTCATAGTGAATTGTGCAGCTGTGGCGCGCGGCTATGGCGACTGCCTGCTACTGCACGTTGACCTTCTGAGCAAGTACGCGGCGGTGGACTATGTGGGATCAGATAGCGATGGCGTCCCAATCGTTTACCTGACTACTACCGAGCGGACGTTCAACGTGGATGAAACTAAGCCGATGGATATGCAAACAGTTATTGCATTCCCGGAGCAAAAGGGCTGGCGGATATTCGCCGCAACGGTGGAACGCTACACGCTGGCGCTGGTATTGCTTGCGCCTGGCGGTAAAACTGTTGCATAAACGGAGACGGCGATGAAAAAAAGTAATCGGATGATCCATGTTGCTGATACGAGATACGGATACGAAGTGCGCTTAAATGGTCTTTGGGTTGCTGGCGGCCTCGTGCCAACTGCGAAAGAGGCGCTTCAAATAGTAGACCATATCGAGGCTTTTTACGATACAGGAACAATTGAAGCCACGTTCTACATTCGACGGCGCGTTGGCCATGATTACCTGCAAAGGCTTGCTCACGGAGAAGTGATATGAAAATAGTCTGGTGCTTTGTCGCGGGGTTTGTGATGTTTCTACTGCCACTTGTGTGGGCGGTAGTAATAGCGTGGGCCTATGGAGCTGATGGTCGTGGTGACCTGCTAGGAACAGCTTTAACGGTAGCCACTGTACCGGCGGCGCTACTGGGTCTTAGCACATTCATCGTGGCGCGTGAACCTATGGATGGAAAATAACATGTATTACTTTGTAAAGATGCAGGTGACATTCCAGGACTTCATTCAAGCCTTTCAGGAATTAGGCTTACAAGAAACATACTCCATGGAAGGCATGGAGGCCCTATTCAATTTCCTGAATTGTCAAGATATTGAGTTTGACGTCTGCAAAATATGCTCCGAGTGGACAGAATACTGGAACATAACGGCCATGCTTGAGGATTACCCTAACATGGACCAAGACCAGGAGGATGTGCTTGCCAGAGCGATGAAAGTCTCTACTGTGCTGCCGCTTCCTGGGCAAGGCTTTATGGTCAAGGACTTCTGAGGATCAGACATGAACGCAGACATAAACGGGAAAAAGATAGCCGCAGTCTACTGGCCTAACAACGTTGGTCAATATGGCCGACACATGGTTTCCAGTAGCCCCTACGAAACCCTGCACTTCCAGAAAGGCTGGATTGTGTTAACAAGGGATGGGGTAGAGTTGGAGAGACACAACGCGCGATTTGTTGAGACAATCGTATGGGCATGACCCTATCCATTCTCACAGCTACGTGGAGCGCCGTCTGGCTCATACTAGCAATATTCCTCGCGGCATTCGGCGTTGAGTTTTTATTTCCGATTGTTGAATTGTCGCTCGCCAGCTTGGCAGCGGCATCATTGGCTTTAGTGGTAGCCGCCACAAAGGAGAAGTATCGTGGCTGAGGATCGAGTAGATCAGGACACGATGGGCGATTTCTTCAACGCGATGCGCAAAAACACAAGGGCGCACCGGGCAAAGATGTTATCCAAGGCAAACACTGATGGCTGGCATCAGCACACGCCATACCACTACAGCCGCGTGTTTTCCGGGAAGCGAATGGACTGGTGGCCAAGCGGGGGGAAGGCGCAGTACGATGGCCGAATGGTTTACGGACACCGTAAAGTAAATGCCTTGATTAACTCGCTTATCGGTCTTAATCAGTAGCTCAGCAGGAGAAGTGTCGTGACTGAGAAAAAATACCGTCGCAAGCAGATATACACCGCCTTTCGTTGGGCGGGTGACTCGTCCCAAATAAAGGCGCAGCCGTGGGAAGATGCCATGTCCAATGGCTATATGAGCCTTGATAATGCGGGCTCATTGTTCATTGACAGTGAGTGCGGCGAGATGTGCCGGGTAAATCCCGGAGATTGGATTCTTCGTGGAAACGAAGGTGATCTACGCGCATGTAAATCAGACATTTTCGGTGAGGTATACGAAGAAGTTGTGGATATCCCTGAGCCAGTCATAGAAAGGGGTGTGTAATGGAATCTGTGCTAAGCATGGCAAAGCAAGAGTTCAAGAAACGTTGGGAATCAGATGACGCTGGCGGAGGGATATCTTTTGATGATGTCGCAAACTGCGCTAAGGCGTGGGGCATAGCAAGCAACCCGCGCACCATGCGCCTTGAGCTGGTGCGCTACCTAGTGCTGAAAGCTGCTGGTACCGAAGATGCCGAGGAGTACGCCCCGGAGGTGGAGGAGGAGGATGAATATGCAGCGTGAGATAAAGCACACCCACCCATTGCCTCCCGGCAAATGCGGCCATGTGCCACGGCACTACCGCGATGAGCGAATAGTGTCAGACAGGCACAAGCTGGAATGTCGAGAATGCAGCGCAGAAACAGGCTGGATGCCGACACTTGCTGCCGCGCTCTCGCAGTGGACGGGCGAGGCCCAGAAGAACATCACTGGAATATGGAGGAAGGCGAAGTGAATCTCGAAGGTGTAAAAGTGTTTAAGATCAACCCCGGACTGGTCTACTTGAATGGGAGCAGGTATGAGTGGACTGCCATTGTAAATGGCAGATTACTCGTTCGCAGCGACGCGACATACCCAAGTGCAGCTGCCGCCAAGGCCGCGATGCGCGATGAGGTCTACCGGCTGCGGAAAATACACCTACCGGAGTAAGTCGGAATGAATCATGAAAACAAGCAGCCGCCCAAATACGGCGTAATTCTCAAGACCGATCCCGAAGATGGGCATTGCCAGTGTAATCATGATTGGAAGTTGTTTGATAAGCCCACCAACGGAGGGTTTGGGACGGCTCAGGCCGTTGGATGGGAATGCACGCTTTGCGGGGAAGTACAGGAACTGTAACCAAGTTTGCACTACCAGAGGATTAACGAATGAACCACATCGAAGCGTGGCAACCGGTGCCTGGAACATTGCCGCCAGACCCTGATAGTGGTGGGGATAGACCGCTGGTTTGGCTGGCTCTGTCGGATGGTCGAGTGCTGACCGGGCAGGCTCTGCATAGGGCAACGGTTGGGGATGCCGATCCGTCTGCACGAGACTGGTACATGGTCTTGCGCGAGCAAAGAAAAGTAAAGGTAATCAATTGTTTGGGCGCAGGCGTTACCGTTGTAGCGTGGATGCCGATTACTGCACCTGACCACCCGAGTGCAGGGCCGCAACCTACCAAGACGTACTGGACGGGGGATGAGTGCATGGAGGAAGCGTGGAGAGTAGGTGGTATGGCGGACAGGGCTGTATCAGAAGCCGATCGTGACATATTTGAGAAGAGTGCCAGAACATGGGCGCAGCGTGCTGTTGCTGGAGGGTATCGCCGGGGGGCAGGCGAAATCCATGACCAAAAATATTGAGCGGCTATTGAAGCGCAGCTCTGCGAGGATGTGGGACACGGGTACAAAGCGTGAAGAGTAGCAAGGAACAGCTACCGCAGTTTACGATCCGCAAGCAGGAGTAAGCCGAGCTTAACCAGGTCAGCGATGGTCGCGCACGACGCTGTTCTGAGTGCGGACAGGGCGGCCATCGCTTCCCCGTCAAGGTTGATGGTCACAGTTCCGCCGCCGTGTGCCGATAGGTTTTTACGGTAGGCTCGCTGGTACAGCCGACGCTTGCGCTTGGCGAGTTTTGCCTTGAGCTCGGGGGATTGGTCTGCCTGCTGCCGGTTTGTTGGGTTGCTGGTGTTCATGTGTTACCTCGCTCTCTTTTTGTCGATTGCCCATACCGTGCCGTCATGGATATCCCAAGCCGACACCGGTGTCCCTGCATACTCGCCCGATGCGATGACGCGGGCGCTCAATCCACCCGGTAGTTGGATAGTGATGATGTTCCTGCGGCGGGACAGTACCTTGCCCGTCCACCGTTCGCCAGCGAGTGCTCCCCATGCGAGCAGCGGCACCGTATCGCCCACGCGCCGCTTTGACAGGTACCTGGTTATGTTCCGGTTATCCATGCCGGTACGCTCGTCGTACGTAGGCGGTACAGACGTGTCAAGCACCATCCACGGCAGGAACGGCAGGGTGCCAGCGTACAGCCGCTTGTCTGGCCTGTGGATGAGGCGCATGGAAAATTGTCCTGCGGGCGTTGCCAATGTGGCCGCACGCAATGTGACTTTGAGCACAACAGCAGGTAACCGGTGTTGTGCCGGGTCGATTCGCCTGCCCGATGGAATGAGCCAAATCCGATATCCCTTCCGCAACCCGAGGCAATACGCCGCCGAGTCACGCAGCATTGGGTATGTTGGACGACCTGACGCATAGCCTTCGCACGCTGTGCCGTCTGTGGGGATGGTTGTGACAGAGCCTTCGGCAGGCGGCGCAGCAAACCAGAACGGGCGCTTGTCGATTTTGATAGGCCGCCAGCATTTGCCGGATACCTCGCGCCAGTCGTCGGCAATCCATCGGCGGCACCAGTAGCAGCACGGGCCACGCGGTAGCGGTGGAGGCGCGCTCACTTTGACGATCCAGCGTGGCGTGTCGCAGATGCAAACGTGCCCATGTGCAGGGCCACGATATCATCGACGGCTTGGCCGCCACCACCTGGGCAAAGGACAAGCGGCATATCGTGCAGCCCTGCAAAAACCGCGTCATCGCGGGCGGTGTACCCATTATCGCTTAGGAACCCGCCGAACGGATCGGCGCGATGCTGGTCTGCTCCTGCCTGGTACAGCACGATATCGCACTGCCGCATCTGTGCCACATGCGCATTGATTGCGCGCAAGAATGCGCGCTCATCGGCGCAGTATCCATATTCAACGCCAGCCGATACGTGCAGGATGTTGCCGTACCGCTGGCGCTCGATGATCTCTCTTGTCCCGGTAGCGGCGTGGAACGCGTAGTCGAGGATGCCGACTCGCGCTCCTATGTGCGCGTGCTGGATCGCCCTGGCGGCGACTATGAGCGCGTTGACGTGCTGCCCACATGTTGCCGACATAAGCCCGGCCATTGACCCGCCTTGGACGGTTGCCGCTGCGATGCCGCCAGTATTCCATGCGTGATGAGCCGCAGCCAGCACAACGCCAGCAATGTGAGGGACGCATCGAGCAATTGCCAGCGACTGCCCGCCGTAGCCGTTTTTGCGGCGGCCTGCTAGCATCTGGGCGATATAGGTTCGGTTGTGCGCGTGGGCCAGTTCGTCAAGCGAAGCTGGCGGCGCGTGGGTTATGGTGCCGTTGTGCTTGGCAGACCACGCCGAGAAAATACGGCGCGGCAAAGACATATGCGGCGGCCTTTCGGTCGCCGCATTCTCGGAGTGGACTATGACGATGCCAGTCATTCCTCGCCAATGTCCGTGAGGTATCGCGTTGCGCCAATTGCGCCAATTGCGGTCATAGCGTCAAGGCGTTCCGTGCCGGTGAGCAGGTCGTTTGACTGCGACTGGAACCGTGTTGCCCGCAATTCGCGGATTCTGCGGATGCTTGCCTCAATGTCCCGCACCGCATCGGCGGCGGAAGCTGCGGCATTTGCCCGCTGCATGTCCTTTCCTGTTGCGTTCACAAGATTCCCCTTTCGATGATCGACGCGGCGGCGCATACGGCCAGCATCACGGAATAGGTGAACAGCCAGATCGGCCGCTCTGCCCAATTTTTTGCTTGTGGAAAGATTTTCATGTTCATTTCTCCGGGTTGTTGTGTGCGCCGAGCGGATGCCCGGCGCTGGGGTTGGTCAAAATGACGCGGCAGTTATTACGCGCCCGACGGACACGCCGCCGCGATTGCGTGCGCCGTAGATAGCGCCGCTAGACAGCGACACGTTTAGCCATGTGCCGTTCCGGTACCCTTGGGTCACGAAGGCGTCTGCCGCAGCGATAGCGGTAGCGTCGTCATCCGCCATCAACGCTATCTGGCCGGGACGATCCGCGTCTGAGTGGCCGAACGTTGCCGTGTAAATGGTGTTCATTTTGCTCTCCCGTTGCTCAAAAATTCGCGACGATCACGCCGCCGTCAAACGTGATAATCTCCGTCATATCGCGCAGCCAGCCCAGCGCCTCGGCTTCAGCATCGGCGGTAGCGGCGGATGTGATGGTCATTTGACTTCCCCTTTGTTCCAGCCGCGCCCGTCTTTCACAGCGAGCACCGCACCGAACGCGGATTCTATTACAAGCACCGTGCCGCAAAACATCTGCGACCGGCTCGCTTTCCTCTTTGCTTCCGCAAGGTTTTTTGCTTCAATCGATGCGCCGTTGCGCATTGAAGCCGCATCTTGCAGCTCAAAAATCGTATATTTCATGTTCATTCCTCCGTTTGTTTGCGCCGAGCGGATGCCCGGCGATCATTGCGGCGTCCTCATAATTCAGGACGCCGGGTTGGTCGATTAGGATTGCCCGCGCCGGCGTTTGAAAAGGACGCTATGGCCGTCCTCACGTCTCAGGGTGCGGCCGTCTGCATTTACGATTGCATATGCCATGCACGGGTATTTTGCACTTGAGCAATCCGAACGCCAGTCGCAGGCGCGGCAGATGTTGCTGTCGTCTCGTGGCTTCGCTTCGGCCTTCAATACCGCATAATATCCGGGTGGGGCGTCATTCTGGTTTAGTTTGTTCTTCATACGTCATTCCTGGTAGTGTTTGCGCCGGGCATACGCCTGGCGCTGTGGCTCAGAAGTTTTCGACAAGAACGCCGCCGTCGAACTCGATAACTGTTGCGTCGAAACGGTCTCGCAGCCACTCCAGCGCGGCTTCCTCGGCTTCGTCTTCGTCCGCGTCTTCGTCCGCTTCCCATCCGCTCTCCTTCGCTGCTTCTGCTGCGGTGTCATACTCTGTCCACGCGCAGCACAGCTCAATAACCTCCAACGCATAGCCCCGCCCATCAGGTGCGCCGTCTTCGAGATAGTCAAACAGCGCCTTCAGCCCGTTATACGAAAATTGATCGCCACGACCCGCCCGCTCGAATGCGGTGCGGAACGCTGAAAAGTTGATTGTCTGGTACATGATGTACTCCGGTTGCGTTGTGTGGAGCTATCACAACATGACACGCAACACTTGTCAAGGGTTTTTTGAGATATTCGCAAACTATTTACAAAACCGCTTGACAATCATGCGGTTGCGTGGTACTTTGGTTATGCGTTGCGGTGCTGCCGAGCGGCACAATGCGCAACGATCAAGCGCCGGGCATAGTAGATGATGCCTGCAACCCAGGTGATAGTCCCCGGCATCGAGTGCGGCAAGCAAGTTCCGTGCCAAGCCCGGTCAAGCAAAGACCATGCCAACACCTCGGCACACAGCCAGCAAGTAGGGCAGCCAGTCAGCCATCCAGTAGGGCGGGCAGTAGAGCAGGCAGGCCAACCCCGGGCATCCCTGCTCACGCTCTACAGATAGATCATAGATAGCAAAGAGTCTAAGGCGGCTACGCTGTGCGCGCTCAGATGAGCAAGAGCCAAGCTAAGACTAAGTCAGATCAGATCAGCTTAGAGCAGA
>Ga0210037_1001541_pt1 | contig 13750 bp, 10 predicted proteins | sample CryGey08umfilter_3_FD_185451 | JGI IMG/M metagenome (GOLD analysis project Ga0210037, IMG submission 185451) | Groundwater microbial communities from aquifer in Utah, USA - Crystal Geyser 4/9/14 0.8 um filter (SPAdes) (version 3) | ecosystem: Environmental > Aquatic > Deep subsurface >...
CGCCTTAATCGCCACAGCCGGCGCAGCCGCTTCCTATCGATCGGTTCAGCATGGAACGAGTTTGATTTCAGAATTTGAACAATTACCGGTAATCGCCGACATGCGTCGCATGGTTTTTGGAGAAGATGCAGTTGCAGCAGGCTTGTCCACAAGTAAGAACGACCAATACTTAAACGTTCTTATTCTCGGCATCGGCGGTGCCGGTCATGACGGGTCGCTTCTCACAGATACAATCATTCTCGCGTCCGTGGACATGAAAGAAAAGAAAGTTGGCATGCTTTCCATCCCGCGCGATCTTGCATATCCGATCGGAAATAATCAGTACGAAAAGATTAATGTAGTGCATGCTTATGAAGAACAAGATCATCCGGGAGAAGGTTCCATCCGAACCGCGGAAAAACTGTCTGCATTCCTTGATGTTCCAATCGACCATGTTATTCGCATCGACTTTCGAGGATTCGAAGCGCTTGTTGACACGATCGGAGGTATCAAAGTTAACGTCGAGAATTCTTTCACGGACAGTTCTTATCCCGCCGGTGACAATGAATGGCAGGTTGTTTCTTTTAAAAAAGGATTGCAACAAATCGATGGTGCACGCGCTCTTAAATATACGCGTTCGCGACACGGAAATAACGGCGAAGGTTCTGACTTTGCGCGCAGCCGCCGTCAGCAGCTCGTGATTGAAGCCATTCGCGATAAACTCATTTCTCTCAACACGCTCGCGGATCCGGGAAAGCTTGCAAAGCTCTACAGCACCATTACAAATAATATCCAAAGCGACATGTCTCCGTGGGATGTTATCCGACTTGCACCGCTCGCAGAACAATTCTCTTCAAAAAATATTACGAATCATGTTTTAACAACCGGTAATAATGGACAGCTGAACTCGGCACTTATTAATGGTGCGTACATGCTTTTTCCAAAAAACAATGACTGGTCCACTATTAAGTCGCTTGCGCAAAATCCATTCCAAAGTTCCGCCGATGTAAAGGCTGAAGTCGCAGCCGCAACACAGCCGATGGCACATGTGGAGCTCAGAAACGGCACCTTTCGCACCGGGCTCGCTTCCCTTGTAAGTGATAAGCTCGAATTCTCCGGTTTTGAAACGGTGAAGCTTGGGAATGCTGTGAGACGAGGCTATGCCGACTCTATTATTTTTGATTTAACGAATGGCGCGAAACCGGAAGAACTTGCGAAATTAAAGGCGTTATTGAAGGCAAATGTCTCTCTTTCGGTTGCAACGCTTCAAGATGACGGCGCTAAAATCGTCTATGGCGAAGAAATGAGCGTCGAAAAGGTCACCTCAGATATTGACTTTTTGGTGATTTTAGGAGAAACATCCTATTCATTCGCCACAACGGCCTATGTCCATTAAGCGAGAATCCTCCCTTCCGCGCGTAGCACTCATTGGAAGAACCAATGTTGGAAAGTCCACTCTCTGGAATCGCCTGACAGAACTCGGTCAAGCATTAGTCAGTGAAAAACCACATACGACGCGAGATAGAAAATACGGACCCGTCCTCTGGAAGGGGTCTCTTTTTGAAATCATTGATACCGGCGGAATGGATACGGAGAAAGATGTTATTGGAGAAGGTATTAAGGCGCAGGCGGAAAATGCTATCCGTGATGCAGACATTGTTCTGTTTGTTGTTGATACAAGAACCGGTATTCTTCCGCAGGACTTGGAACTCGCTCAAAAAGTACGCAGCATTGCAAAACATGTTTGGCTTGTCGCGAACAAAGTGGACACGGCCAGAGTTCTTCCTCTCGCATTGGAAAAAGATTTTTTTAAGCTCGGTCTTGGAGAAGCCTATCCCGTCAGCGCGAACACGAGCTTGGGTATCGGCGATCTTCTTGACGCCATCCACGTAGAACTTGAGCGCATCGGAAAGCCTCCCGCTCCTTTGAATGAAAAGCATCCGCTCCGCATTGTTCTTATTGGACGTCCGAATGTTGGAAAGTCTTCCATTGTAAACTCTATGTTGGGAGAAGATCGCGTGATCGTTTCTCCAAAGGCACATACGACACGCGAACCGCAGGACACGCTCATTCAATACAAAGGTCACGATATTGTGATTGTTGATACCGCGGGAATGCGTCGCCGCGCCAAAGTGGAGAAGGGATTGGAAGAAGACGCGGTTGCGCGCAACCAAGCAGCTCTGAGACAGTCAGATATCGCTCTGCTTGTATTTGATGCAACGGAAGATCCGCGCGCACAGGATAAACGCCTTGCCGGTCTCGTTGAAGAAACAAATAAAGGTGTTCTTCTTGTGGCGAATAAATGGGACCTTGTTAAAGACAAAAATACCGTAACCTCAAAACGCTACGAAGATACGCTTCGACGTTCCTTTCCTTTTATTACATGGGCGCCAATGATGTTCGTGAGCGCAAAAAAGGGACAGCGTACAACGAAGCTTCTTGATGAGGCGCTAAAAATCCAAGAAGAACGCATGCGCCACATTGATTACAATGCGGTGAACAGAGTTTTGAAGGCAACTATTCAAACGAAACGGCCGTTACAAAGTTATGGCCCAAAGTCGCCAAGAATCTACGATGTGGCTCAACTCGGTCATGCGCCACCGACTTTTCTTATTACCGTTCATGGAGATAAACAAAATCTTCATCCAAACTGGTTGAAATTCTTCACAAAACGTCTTCGTGAAAAATTTGGATTTGAAGGAACGCCAATTAGTGTTCGTGTTCGCCATCTTCCTTCATCCAAATCAAATAGATCCAAAACGACCATGGGACCCGGAATGGAAGCCGTGGCCGGATCAGCAAAAGAAAAGAAACCTCGCGTTAACCAAACGCGCCGACGTCAGAAACAAGGCGGACGCAGATATTAATATTGTCATTCCCGCGGAGGCGGAAATCCAGTACGATACGTCTATGAAACTCATTGTTGGCTTAGGTAATCCAGGTAAAAAACATGAAAACACACGCCACAATATTGGCTGGCGCGTCGTTGAGCATCTTTCCCTGCATCTTGACGCGGGAGAGCTTGTGAAGAATGAGAAATTTTCCGCAGCGATCAGCGAAGCAAAGCTTGGCGGAGAAAAGATTTTGTTTGCGGAGCCGCTTACATTTATGAACGCTTCAGGAAAAGCGGTGGCTGCATTGAAACATTTTTACAAGATTGAACTTGAAGATGTTCTCGTTGTTCACGATGAAATGGATTTTGCGGTCGGAAAATTTGCCTTTGCGAAAGATGGCGGCGATGCGGGTCATAACGGTATTCGCTCTATTATTGACGCGCTCGGTTCCGACGTTTTTGCGCGTTTGCGCGTTGGCATCGATAGACCAAAGCCGCCTTTAAAGAAAGAAGATTACGTTTTACAACCTTTTGATATGGAAGAAGTTCCTACAATGGAGCTTGTGAAGGAACGCACTTCCGAAGCGGCCTATGATTGGGCGAAACAAGGCTTGACAAAGGCCATGAATATGTGGAACGGGGTATAGGGATGCAATCCCTTCCTCAAAATGATATCGACTTACAGCGCCTCGCTGTTATCCACTTCCCCGGTTTCGGCTCACGATCTTTAAAAAAGATCCGTGAAACATTTGGCGACATAGGTTGCGCCTGGTCTGCAAGCACAAAAAAGCTCTCATACATAGGTTTAAGCGAAAAGAAACAAGCGTCTTTTCAGCTTTGGAAAAAAACATTTGATTTACAAAAAGCGATTTATCGCCTTGCGAGCAATCAAATCGCTCCCCTGTTTCTTCATGATTTAGATTACCCGCCTCTCCTTGGGCAAATTTCCGATCCGCCGGAAGTCCTTTTTATTCGAGGTAATTTAAGCGCCGCGCCAGCCATTGCTCTTATCGGAAGTCGAAAACATACATTGTACGGAAAAAGTGTTGTTGAACGATTAGTGCAAGACTTGGGCGCACAAGGTCTAACAATCGTCTCCGGTCTTGCGCTTGGCATTGATGGACTCGCTCATCGCGCAGCGCTTCAATCGAAAGCAAATACCATCGCGGTTCTTGGCTCGGGTGTAGATGCGGAATCCATTTATCCGCGCGAACACACACACTTAGCTGCCGACATTGTTGAAGCAGGCGGTGTTCTTATGAGTGAATTTCCTCCGGGGACGCGTACACGTAAAGAATACTTTCCTATGCGGAATCGCATCATCGCCGGACTCTCTCTTGCGACGGTCGTTATTGAAGCGCGCAAAAAAAGTGGTTCTTTAATCACAGCGAGGCTGGCTCTCGACTCAAACCGCGAGGTTCTGGCCGTTCCCGGATCTATATGGAGTCGAAGCTCTGAGGGCTGTCATCATCTTATCGAGTCAGGAGCACGGCCTTGCGTTTCCGCACAATCTGTGTTAGACGCCATAGCACTGGACCACCCAACTCTCGCCGCGGAAGCACGAGCCGCTCTTCCGCTTGGGCCGCTAGAACGGCGTATTTTAGACCTATTATCCGCCCCAATGCATATTGATGACCTTACTCGAACCGAGCAAATGAGCCCGGCAGAAGCGGCCACCGCCTTAAGCCTTCTTGAGCTAAAAGGCTATGTCTCTCAGACGGGCGGACAGCACTGGGTTTCTTGCAGTGGTTTGCGATCTGCTCCAGCTTGATGATATAACCTTAAACTATGGCAAAGCATCTCGTAATTGTAGAGTCTCCAACAAAGGCAAAAACCATCCGAAAATTTCTCGGGTCGGATTATGATGTCGTCGCATCCATGGGGCATATTCGAGATTTACCGTCTTCCGCAAGTGAAATTCCTGCTGCGGTAAAAGATGAAGCTTGGGCAAAACTCGGCGTAGACGTTGAACATGATTTTAAACCGCTGTATGTGATCCCAAGCAAAAAAAGCAAAATCATCCGAGAGCTGAAACAAAAGTTAAAAGACGCGGAAGACATTTATCTGGCAACTGATGAAGACCGCGAGGGAGAAAGCATCAGCGAAGGGCTGTTGGAAATTTTGAAACCCAAAGTTCCGGTGAAGCGCATGGTTTTTCATGAAATCACCAAAAAGGCTGTAGAGGCCGCTCTTGCGCATCCGCGCGATATTGATGAACGCCTTGTCCGCGCACAAGAAACGCGACGCATTTTAGATCGTCTTGTCGGATACAAGGTATCCCCTGTTCTCTGGAAAAAGATCGCCTTTGGACTTTCCGCCGGTCGCGTACAATCGCCTTCGCTGAAAGCGATTGTTGATCGTGAACGCGAACGCATGCGCTTTATGCGCGCCGCTTACTGGAGCGTAGAAGCTTCCGTTAAGAAAGAGCAGTCTTCTTTTGAAGCAAAGCTTATTCGAACAGACGGAAAGCGCATCGCAACCAGTAAAGACTTTGACGAAGCTACCGGAAAATTAAAGAAGGAGGATCTTGATTTAATTGATGAAACGCGGGCAAATAAAATCGCCGAAGAAGTTGTCGGCGCGGACTGGCAAGTTTCTTCCGTTACGGAAAAACCCTTTTCACGAAAAGCGCCGGCACCATTCACAACTTCAACACTCCAACAGGAGGCTAACCGTAAACTCAGTCTCTCTTCTCGCGATGCCATGCGCACCGCCCAGTCGCTTTATGAAAAAGGTCACATTACGTACATGCGTACGGATTCGACTACGCTTTCCGAAGAAGCGCTCGTAGCGATTCGAAAAGCGGTTCAATTCCGATTTGGAAATGAATATGTTCCCGAGAGCGCTCGTAAACACACAGCAAAGTCAAAAGGCGCACAGGAAGCGCATGAAGCCATTCGTCCAAGTTTAACCTTTTCCTCTCCCGATGAAATAGGTCTTTCAGGTGCGGAGCGTGATTTGTATGAACTTATTTGGATGCGAACGCTCGCTTCTCAAATGCCGGACAGTAAGCAGCTTCAAATGACGGTCGTTCTTCAGGTAAAAAATTACGAGTTCCAAGCCAATGGAATGAAAATCCTCTTCCCTGGATTTTTGCGCGCCTATATTGAAGGAGCGGATGATGTAGAACAAGTCTTGGAAGAAAAAGAAAATCTTTTACCGGACTTGAAAGCAGATGACGCTCTTGAATGCGATCAGGTAAAACCCTTGTCACATGAGACGAAACCGCCCGCCCGATTCACGGAAGCCTCGCTGGTTCAATATATGGAAAAAGTTGGTATCGGACGTCCGAGTACCTATGCCAGTACTATCAGTACTCTCCTAGACCGAAAATACGTCTACAAGGCGGGAAACGCCCTCGTACCAACATTCACAGGTATGGCGGTAACACAGCTCTTAGAACGCCATTTTGACGATCTTGTGGACGCACAATTCACTTCCAATATGGAAGAGGCTCTGGATCGCATCGCTTCAGGCGAAGAAGAATGGCTTCCCTATTTAAAACACTTCTATCTTGGAGCAAAAGGTCTTCAAGCGCGTGTCGACGAAAAAACAGAAAGTATTGAGCCGGAGAATGCAAAAACGGTTGAACTGCCGAACCTGGAAGATTATCGCGTAAAAGTCGGAAAGTTTGGTCCTTATGTAGAAGCAAAGCTTCCGCGAACCGGCGCAATCGTAAAAACGAATGTTCCAATCGACATGTCGCCATCGGACGCAAATAAAGAAGCCTTCGACGAATTATTGCAAAAAGCGCAACAAGGTCCGACAAGTTTGGGACAAGATCCGGAAACGGAACAATTCATCTATTTGCGCACGGGAGCTTATGGTCCCTATGTTCAATTAGGCGAGGAGGAGGAAGGTGCGAAAAAGAAACCAAAACGCGCGAGCATCCCTAAAGACGTTTCAATGGAATCTGTTGATTTAGGAATGGCATTAAAACTTCTCGCTCTTCCGCGTCTTTTAGGAATGCATCCGGAAACAGGAAAAGAAATTCGTGCTAGCAATGGACGCTTTGGACCTTACATTGTGCATGATGGCGACTTCCGCAGCTTAAAGAAAGAAGATGATGTTCTCACCGTCACACTTGAACGCGCATTGGAATTGCTCGCTCAGCCAAAACGCGGCCGCGGAGGCTCTACAGGAAAAGATCTCGGCAAACATCCGGACGATGGGAAGCCCGTTACCCTCCATGATGGAAAATACGGTCCCTACGTCAAACACGGAAAAATAAATGCCACAATTCCAAAAGAACTCAAACCGGAAGACGTGACTTTGGAAAAAGCGGTTGAACTTATCGCCAACAAAGCTCCAAAAACAAAGACAACAAAAAAGAAGGCTTAAAGCCTTCTTTTTTTATTTCTTCACCCAATTCCACCAAGATCCAAATAGACGCTTTGCTAAACCGGGTTTCTGTTTTTTAGATGCCGTTTCTTTTGCTTCCCCGGTGCCGCTACCGCCAAAGGCATTCAAAAGTTTTTCCACCTTCTTTGGCTTGAACTTTTTCTTATCGGCAGAAGGAACTTCTTTCGAACTTGCTCCAGCCGTTTTTATCTGTTCGGCATTCGATGAAGCTTTTTCTTCTTCCGGGCTTGTTCCCTTTTCTTTTGCCGAAGCTCCAGGAGCGGTCCGTAAACCTTCGTACGCCTTCATATAGTCAGCCAACGCCGTATCGTGAGCTGTCTCCGCGGCGAGAAATTCTTCTGCGAACTCTTTCGAGAGCGCGTCTTTTACATTGCGCTGCTCGATCAATGCATCTACTTGAGAACCCTCCATGTTTTCATCATGTGACAAGATTTCTATTTTCTCATTGACGGCGTATAAATCAATTTGATTTTCCGCATGCTGTAAAGAGATGTAGTCCATTTCGATCTGCGTTTCCAATGCATTCAGGTACTTTTTTTCAATAGGCGTCATCGCTCCTTGATGAGCATCTTTAAATGCCTGCAAAGTTTGGTTGACCTGTTCATAGTCCGCTTTTGCCGTTTCCAACTTAGATGCTTCTTCTTCTTTAAGCTCTTTCCAATCAAACTTTTCGGATAAAGCTTCCTCTGCCGAAGCCTCGATTTCTTCTTGCGGGGCGGGTGTGCTTTCCACGGGCTTCAACTTTACAAGAGGAACAGGCTCCGCTTCTTCCTCCTCAGTAGGCTCTAAAACCTCCTGAGAAACTTCCATTGTTTCTGCTACCGGTTTCCCACTCGCTTCAAAAGACTGAAGCGCTGTTTGAAGGTCCTGTTTTGCCTTCCCCGCGGCCTCCGTCAGTTCTGCACTCTCCGCTGGAGCGAAAGTCGCCGCTTCAGGTTCGGGCGTTGAAAGTGCATCAAACTGCCCTAAAAGCGTTTGCGTCTCTGCAGAGGCCAGCGTCTGTAAACCCTCGAATCCTTTCTCCGTGAAAAGCTTCTCCAGATCATTCTCGGAAGTTCCCTCAAAAAGCTGAGCCGCTTCCGCCTGCGAAGCAGGTGTCTCAAGATCTGTTGCTGGAGCCATCATATGAGCCAAAGCGTATCACAAAGCCCTGGACGAAGCCAAAATTTCTGTGCTAGAAATAAGGAATGCAAACGGTGTCAACGGCCCCTCATTCGATAGAAGCGCTTTGCGCTCTTGTTTTGTCATACGATCCGAATGCAGATGAGGAAAAGATCAAAGAAGCCTATACATTTGCAAAAGAGGCGCATAGGAGCCAAAAACGCGCAACAGGCGAGCCCTATATCACGCATCCGCTTGCAACGAGCTTTACGCTGGCAGAAATGAAACTTCCGCCTCCGATTATTATTGCGGGCTTATTGCATGATGTTCCGGAAGACACGGATCGAACTCTGGACGAAATTGAAGAACGGTTTGGCAGTGACATTGCCGCCATGGTTGCCGGAATTACGAAACTTGGAAAAATTAAATATCGAGGCATGGAAAGATACATAGAGAATCTTCGTAAGATGTTTCTCTCCATGGCAGCCGATGTCCGTGTGGTGTTTATCAAATTTGCTGATCGACTCCACAACCTCGAAACACTTGAGGCCATTCCTCCAAAAAAACAATATCGCATCGCGCTTGAGTCTCTGGAAATTTTTGCGCCTATTGCCAATCGCCTCGGAATGGGTGAAATCAAGGGACGTCTTGAAGACGCATCTTTTAAATACATTTATCCGAAAGAATTTGAATGGGTAAAAGAGCTTTCCAAATCCAGCCGCGAAGGAAAACAGGACTATCTAGAGCGCGTCATGCGCTTAACAAAAGAAACGCTGCACAGCGCAGACCTTAATGATGCTCAGGTTCACGGAAGAGCAAAACATCTTTACTCGCTGTATCGAAAATTAGTGCGCCACGATCGTAATATCGCGCGCGTGTATGACTTGATCGCTATTCGCGTCATTGTAGATTCGGTCGCTGATTGTTATGGCGCGCTTGGCATCATTCATAATAAATGGACTCCGCTCAAGGGGCGCATCAAAGACTACATCGCTCAGCCGAAACCAAACGGGTATCGTTCGCTTCATACCACCGTTTTTTGTGAAGATGGCGAAATTGTGGAATTCCAAATTCGAACAAAAGACATGCACGTGATTGACGAATACGGTATCGCGGCGCATTGGGCGTATGATGAGGATGGAAAAATCAGTACAAATCCAACACAGAAAAATCGTCAACCGGAATGGATGCATGAGCTTGCCGATATTCATCGAGAGCTCGCGGACAAAAGAACGTATCTGAAATCCCTTGAAGATTTAAAGATTGATATTTTTAAGGATCGTATTTTCGTTTTCACGCCAAAAGGCGATGTTATCGATCTTCCGGAAGAAAGTACCATTATCGACTTCGCCTATGCCATTCATACCGACATCGGAAATACCTGCACCGCCGCAAAAGTAAATGAAGAAAACAAATCACTTGATCGCGTATTAAAAAATGGAGACATGGTTGAAGTTTTTGTCGACAAAAGCCGAAAAGGACCGAACCCAGGCTGGCTCAAGTTTGCAAAAACCCGTCACGCGCGATCAAAAATAAAACAATACGCAAAATCCCGCATCTCCTCTTGGATCAGCGGGATCATTCCCGGAACAGGAAAATAAGTTCTTCTATTCTTCTTCTTTCTCGGACAATGCCTGAACGAGGTGTTCAAACTCTTCATCCGAATGGAACTTTATTTTAATTTCTCCGGCTCCTTGTTGATTACGTTTAATACTCACGCGCGCTTTCAAGAGACCGCGCAGTTTATTTTCTGCAGCAACAATATTTGGATCGGCGGTTACCGTTCCGCGCGCTCTTTGAACGCGTTCTTCCGTTTGTCTGACCGTAAAGTTCCCTTGCAACATGGAATGAAACATTGCCAACCGCTCGCTCTCCGTAGGAAGGCTGAGCAAGGTTCTGGCATTTGACGCGCTAATCTTTTGCTCAACAATCGCCTGTTGAATTTCCTCAGGCAACTGAAGCAAGCGGACGGTATTTGCGACCTGCGGTCGACTCTTGCCGACCTTGGTGGAAACCTCGTCTTGCGTGAGATTGAACTCATCCATGAGCCGGATATATGCCTTGGCTTCCTCAATGGCATTCAAATCCTGTCGCTGAACATTTTCAATGATAGCAAGTTCAAGCTTCTCTTGTTCCGTCGCATTACGAAGAATCGCCGGAACTGTTTTTAATCCGGCAAGCGTAGAAGCGCGAAAGCGACGCTCACCCGCAATAAGCTGATACGTGCCGTCATCTTTTGGAGAAACGACAAGCGGCTGAATAACGCCATGCTCTTTAATGCTTGAAATAAGATCCTCGAGTTGCGCATGATCAAAATGATGCCTCGGCTGATGCGGGTTTGGTTCAATCTGTTCAATGGGAATCTGAAGAATGCTGTTTTTATCAGAAGAAACAGCTTCTGTAGGCTGCTCTTCCACCGCATGCTGTGGAACCGGTGTCTGTGCGGGTTTTGGCGGAATAAGAGCTCCGAGTCCGCGTCCAAGTCCTGATTGTTTTTGAATGATCATAGTAAAGCGCCGTCGTGAATATTAAACCGTTCGAATGTGATAATCGTGACTCTCTCGTTCCAGAACTTCCTGCGCGAGTCGTTCATACGCCTTCGCCCCTTTTGAAGAAGCGTCGAAATGCGCAATACTGCGTCCGAATGAAGGTGCTTCGGCCAAGCGCACGTTCCGCGGAATAACAGAGCGGAAAATATTATTCGGAAAATATTTATACAATTCATGTAAAACATCATCAGAAAGTTTTGTGCGAGAATCGTACATCGTGATAACCGCACCAAGAACATCCACTTCCGGACGAATGCGCTCTTTCACCAGCTGAACCGTTTCAAGAAGCTGTCCGAGGCCTTCCAGCGCATAATATTCCGCCTGAACCGGAATCAAAATCTCATCAGCCGCGACGATACCGTTTAGCGTAATCAAGCCAAGTGTTGGCGGACAGTCGATAAGAATAAAATCATAATCATTCCGAATCTCCATCATGGATTCACGAAGCTTGAATTCCCTATTCTCCATTTCAACCAATTCGATATTTAATCCCGCCAGCGCCGTTGTTGCGGGCGCGAGATGCAGCCCTTGATGCGCCGTTGGCTGTACGATGTCACGCATGGCTACCGTGCCCAGTACTGCTTCATATACGCCATGCTCAAGATTTTGATGGTCAACTCCGATACCCGAGGTCGCATTTGCTTGCGGATCAAGGTCGACAATCAAAACAAATTTTCCTTTTTCGGCCAGATAAGCGCCTAAATTAACGGCTGTCGTCGTTTTTCCAACACCGCCTTTTTGATTCACAATAGAGATGATTCGCGCCATAGGGTTCCTGTCCAGTATAGGCAGTTTTAGCGTAACTGACAAGGTCAAAGCATTTGCTAAACAGTGCCATTTCTGAGCGCTTTTTTGAGGTCTAGTGGAAGATGCCGTTCTTGAAGGTGTTTAAGATGTTTCTCGCGTTCTCGCTTGAAGAGACTGCTCTTGAGGCCATATTTACTCACAAGAAGAGACGCGTAATTTCCTCCGAGATAATGCGGCATGATGACATAGTCGGCTTTAATTCCATACAGGTACAGCGCACGCTCCACGCTCTGTGCCGTTACAACCACAACACATTTTGAATTTGCTTTCTTTATTTTATGCAGCAAAAACTCATTCGTTGCTTCATCCGGCAACGTGGAAACGACAAGTTTTAATTTTTTCAAATTAAAATCATCAATAAACTCATTATCTTCGGCATCGCCGTAGCGACAAGCATAGCCTCGCGTTTCAAGCGCATCAATCACAGCCGGATCAAAGTCGATAACAAGATAGCGGTTTTTTGATTTGCGTAAGTAAGGGAGAAAATCTTGTCCGAGCCTATGACAGCCGAATAGCAACACATCGTAAATTTCTTTGCGCCCCCGTTCCGGATGCGTTTTTTTCTTCTCAAAAATTCCAAGAACATCTTTCAAGGGCGCATAGAGAGCATCCGCGCCTATCATCATATAACTTGAAATGGAAATCGTGATCAGACCGACGAATATAACAAGCGAAACAACATCTGGGCCAACATGCCCGAGCTCGCCCGCAAGAATGATAAGCACAAGAGAGAACTCGCTGATTTGCGCCATGAACGCCGTACGTCGACTGTATCCAAGGCGTCCGAGAATAAAGAGAAGGATAAGCGGGTTTCCAATAAGAACAAAAAGCGAAAGAACGATCGTTGGAAGGAGGAGATGTGAAATGTTTACAAAAGAAAGTCTTGCGCCCAGCAAGATAAAGAAAATCACAATAAAAAAATCGCGCAGCAATTTCATCTTTGCGCTAATTTCATAATGATACGGAGAGGAAGCGAGTGTCACGCCGGCAGCAAGTGCGCCAACTTCGATCGAAAAACCAAACCACTGAAAGAGCGCGGCTAAACCCATGCCCCAAGCGATCGAAAACAATAAAAGGAATTCCTGAGACTGTGCGAAGCTTTTTGTGAGCGCGGGAAGAACATAGCGAGCAACGACATACAGAATCGCGATGATAATAGTTCCCTTTTCGAGCGTCCACATGACTTCAACACCGGCATTCGTCCCCTTTCCCATGGTTGCAATTCCGATCAAAATGGCCGTAGCGATAAGATCTTGTACGAGCAGAAATCCGACTGAAATCTTTCCATAGAGCTTCCCAAGATCGCCTCGATCCGAGAGAAGCTTCATGACAATAATCGTACTGCTAAAGGTAAGCGCAACCGCGATATATAACGAAGCAACCCAGCTAAATCCAAAACTATAGGTAATGAGAAAACCAAATAAAACCGTAAACACAACTTGGCCGATACCCGCATATACAGAAACTTTTCCGACTTCCCGAAGCATTCTTGGGTTCAAGCTAAGTCCAACAATAAACAAAAGCGCCGTGATGCCGATTTTTGAAAAAATATCCAGAAGGTCCGAAGACTTCACAACATTAAACAAAAGCGGCCCGGCGATAATGCCCGTGAGAATATGACCAAGGATAAGCGGCTGACGCAGAAGTTGCATGACCCATGCAATAAGCGTTGCGATACCAAGGATGACGCTAACTTCAATGAACGTTTCCATTTTTTTATTTTTGATTCCAACGAACGTATGATACCAAAAATCCGCTTTACGATAAAGCGGATTTTCCCTGTTGCGATATGTGCAGGTGGTGGGCAAGGAGGGAATCGAACCCTCATGGGATTGCTCCCGCAGGATTTTGAGTCCTGTGCGTCTACCAATTCCGCCACTCGCCCATCACCTACGCATATTGCATCTAAGGTTTTGCCTGCCTACAATACGGATGACCCGATCAAACGTCAAGCGCTCTGCAGGTTTGACGATTTAATGAAAAACTGGTAGCATCATCGTTACAAATTTCATCGCGGGGTAGAGCAGCGGCAGCTCGCCAGGCCCATAACCTGGAGGTCGTGGGTTCGAATCCCACCCCCGCAACCAACAAAAAACCTTCGTTCAAACGAAGGTTTTTT
>Ga0210037_1001543_pt1 | contig 13735 bp, 17 predicted proteins | sample CryGey08umfilter_3_FD_185451 | JGI IMG/M metagenome (GOLD analysis project Ga0210037, IMG submission 185451) | Groundwater microbial communities from aquifer in Utah, USA - Crystal Geyser 4/9/14 0.8 um filter (SPAdes) (version 3) | ecosystem: Environmental > Aquatic > Deep subsurface >...
CTTTTTGTCATTCAGGGTGATTGTGATTGGGGCCATGATGTTTCTCCTAATTTTGCGCCGGAACCGTTCCGGCGATAAGATTACGTTCCCCGTGCCTGCTGGCTGTCGCCAGCAAGCTTGCGGGATCGACTCTAGTTATGCGATACAGTCCAGTTCCCCGCGCCGTGCTCGGTACTTTCCCACTCCCGCGCGGCACATCCGCACGTACCGTAGCGGTAATTGCTGACGCCGGGCGCGCCGGCTTGGATGCCCCCCCAGGATATTTCCTGGCCGCATTCGGGGCATGTCTCCCCGTCGCCCACCAGTGTGCCAAGCAGGTTCGCGAGGTCTTCCGCGAATCCCAGGAGGACGGCGTCCTCGTCTGACGGCGCATCGATGATATTGACGTCATCGATACCAGCCTCATCGGTGTCTGACCAGATCACCGACTTCCCCCCTTCAATATTCTTCAGGTGGCATGGCAGTTCCCATGCCCGGCCAACCGTGTCCATCCATGACACGGTTACAGATGTGTCTGGGACGGCGTCCCGTAGTGACGCCCGGTTCCACGTGTGTTCGTTCATGATGTTTCTCCTTTCCTTTACCGCGCTAAAAGCGTGCCTCAGCGCCAAGCGCCTCGGCATACCAGGTAACCGACCTGGCGGCGGTGTGCGGGGAAAACTTACGCTGTTACCCCATAACGGGACGCAGCTTCGCGTCCGGCCGCGGCAACAACCGGATTGCCGCTGGCGCACGCGGCACGCACAGCTGCCGCCAAGCCGTCGGCTGGTATAGGTGCCCCGTTGGCGGCGAGGTTCAGCACGCCAATAGCGCCGACCCCTTTCCCGGTGGCGCGGTCGAACAGACCACTGGCCTGGTATTCGGACCAATCATCTGCCAACGATTGGTCCTGCTCGCAACGAGCGGCGAAACTATCGCCGCCGCCGTCGAAGTCGGCGAGCACATCCACCGACTTCCACGGCCGCGACGGGGCCGTGCTCTCCGCAATGGCGGAGAACATGTCATTCCCACCGCGATCGCGGTGGCTGGTGATTATCTTCATACTACTGCTCCTAATTTTGCGCCGGAACGTTACGGCGATTTACGGGCCCCGTTCCTGCTGGCTGTCGCCAGCAGGCACGGGGGATTAAGCCTTAGTCGTCGTCGCCGAGCACGAAATTTCCGTGCCTGTCGGTGTAGCTATGGCCGCCACGTGCATTTCCGCCGCCATCGCGGCAATTGGAGCACCGCCGCACGCCGTGTGATTTTTCCCAGGCGCTCAAGCGGCCGCCGCACACTGTGCATGTGCCGCTGGCATGAGCGGCCTTTGCCTTCGCGCAGATCGTGCAAAGGCTGACGCCGCCGCCCTTCCAGACCACCTTGTCCACCTTCTCTGAGGCGGTCCCGCCTGACTTCTTTGTCACCAACCAGGAGCTACCTGGCTTAACATTTCCCGAACTGATCCGGACTCCCCAAGACCCATCTTTCATCTTGATGTAGCTGTTTGTCATTTCGTTCTCCGGTTGCTGGCACCGGAACCATCCCGGTGTCGATGATTGAATTATACGCGCGATTCGAGTGCCGTCAAGGGAAATGTCAATCAAATGTTTTTATGGGCCGTCACGTAAAAAAAACACTTGACATAGGAAAAGTGTCGTATACTGACGGGTAGGGGACTTGCGCCCACGATATACGCCAGGCAGATCGGCCTCCGGAGCGATCTCCATCAGAGTTAGCTGGACGATGTATCTGCCGAGCAGCATCGCCGGACAACGAAGGATTTACATGAGACAGACACCAGCCAGTGCACTTCGCCCTGGGCAGGAGAAGCCGTGTCCCCAGAAAGCGCGCGGACTATCCGCTATGTTGGCGGCGCACAGCCCTGCGAGCCGGGAAGAATCCTTAACGCTATACTATAAGATCATGTACGGTTACCCACTTGTCCTAACTGAGCAATTCGCGCGACCGGTCGCTCAGACTCAGTGTCTGGTGCCCGACACCCACCGTTGCCAATCTGCCGCCACTTCGATTTATACCCGCCTCCCGCGGCCGTACTACATCCATGATGCCGCCATGATCCAGCCGAGTGCTGCTTACTACGCCGTGAGGATGTGATGGCTAAGCGGATCGACTGGGAGCGGGTAGAGCGCGATTACCGCGCAGGACAGATCACTGTCCGGCAGATCGCGCAGAAGCACGCAATCTCCACGACCGCAATTACCGCTCATATGCACTCCGGCGGATGGACCCGCGACTTGTCACAGGCGATCCAGGCCCGCACCCAGGCCAAAATAAGCGAGATCGACGTGCAGGAGTTGATCGAGCAGTCGGCACGAGAGGGTGCACAGAAATCTGCACAGACGATCAGATTGGCGGTCGAACAGGCATCGGATGTAGCCGCCGGCGTAATTATTCGCCATCGGAAGAGCTTCCGTGACCAGGTTGAGCGCGCGGCCGTAATTGAGCGTCTGTTCGACGAAATCCTTGTTGCATCAAGCGCTTACGCGGGTGACGGAGCAGAGCCAATCGACATCCACAAAGCAGCAGCAGCATTCAAAGCACTGGTTGACTCCCGGGCCAAGCTGGTAGCTATGGAGCGCGAAAGCTTCGGGATCTCCGGACCTGACACGCCTGACGCGCGCGACGTAGACGCGATGCCGGCGTGCGACGCCTGGCGGGTGTGCAGCGATGGCCTCGGATAGCCCAGAATCATGCGCTTACATGGCATTCATCGTCTCACCGGCAGCGCCCGCACGGCTACCTCAAGGTCGACTAGGTATTTGCTGGCCGCGTGTAGCTCCAGGTATCTAAGTACGATTGCGGGCGGGCTGTCCCCCCACCTAGAAACGGTACACGGCGCCACCTCACAGATGCGCGCCACGTCGGCCTTGGTGAGCCCACAATGGGCTATCAGGCAGGAGAAACTTGGCGTTTTGTTCATAGTGCCACGCGGCCGGTATGTGCAATTTGCACATTATGCCCGTATCTGGGGCGAAAATGCCGATCACTGACCTGTCCAGGCAGCTTGTGGCAGGCTTCGACTGGACGGCACCGGACTACGAGGTCATCATTCGGCGCAGAATCAGGATGCTGAAGGCGTTGCGAGCGGAGCCAGGGGCCATCGGCGGGATGAAGTCCCACTTTCGTGACTACCCTTGCGACTTCGTCACCCTGTTCGGATCGACATTCGACCCGCGCTTGGTCGAGCGTGGCATCGACCCAGTCGTCCCGTTCCTGCTGTTCCCTCGGCAAGTCGAGTTCATCGACTGGATCATAGAGCGCTGGAAAGGGCAAGAGGATGGCGTGGCGGAGAAGAGCCGCGACATGGGCGTGAGTTGGTTGACTGTGGCTGCTGCCGTCTGGATTTTCCTCTACCACCCAGGAAGCGTGGTTGGGTTCGGCAGCCGCAAAGAGGAGTACGTGGACAAGCTTGGGGACCCTAAATCGCTATTCTGGAAAGTCCGGACATTCATCGACCTCTTGCCGCGCGAGTTCCGCCCTGCCGGATGGAACAGCAAGAAGCATGCGCCCTACATGGTCATAACCAACCCGGAGAATGGCGCAAAGATCGTCGGCGAGGCTGGCGACAACATCGGGCGTGGCGCACGTACCAGCGTTTACTTTCTGGATGAGGCCGCCTATATCGAGCGGCCAGAGGCCGTGGATGCCGCACTGAGCCAGACGAGCAACTGCAAACTGCATGTTTCGACGCCTAACGGAGCCGGGAATCCGTTCTACCGCAAGGCCAAGGGAGGCAAGTTGCCGCTGTTCGTCTTCGACTGGCGCGATGATCCGAGAAAAAGCCAAGCGTGGTACGATGCCCAGGTGGCTAAGGCGGACAACCCGACCATCGTGGCCCAGGAGATTGACCGTAACTACGAAGCGAGCGTGGTCAACTCCTTCATCGGCGGGGATTTGGTAAAGGAGGCAATGCTTCGTGGCCCGACCCAGGTGCAGGCAGTTGGTGGACTGCGCGTGGGAGTGGACCCGGCACGCTTCGGCGACGACAAGTTCGCGGTGACCATCCGTAGAGGCCGCTTAATCGTGTTCCAGGCAGAGGCGCAGAACCTCGACAGCTTTACCGGCGCGGCCTACGTGCGCGACTGCTTAGCCCCATATGGCGAGAAACCCGAGCAGATCGCGGTGGACGAGATCGGCATCGGCGCCGGAGTGGTGGACGTGCTCACCCGCATGGCCGAGTTCGCTGGCGTGGTAGTCGGAGTAAATGCCTCCCTGCGCATGGATGGAGCGGCTTCCGCGAATGGTGTTATGCCCATCCCATTGGTTGCCACCATCTATTACAACCTGCGCGCCCGGATGTATGGAGAGATGAGGGAATGGCTCAAGGGCGCGTCAGTCCCAAACGACGATGCGCTCCATGCCGAATTGACGTCAGTACGCTACGGCTACCGAGGCGGGTCGCTTTTGCTGGAATCGAAGGATGATATGCGGAGGCGCGGCGTGAAGTCGCCAAACAAGGCCGACAGCATCGCACTGACTTTTGCCATACCTGGCGCTCAGAACGACATGTTGGATCACCAGATTCTCACCGACACCGCGCTACAAGCCGGTCGGCGGCCTGCATCCAGATCGGGATATTGATGATGCTCTTACCTGGCTCACGAACTAGCGCGCGTCATCAAGAGGCTATGGAATGACAGAAGATAATAAGGAGTCGCGCTTCCGGGCAGAACGTGCCCGCTCAGACGAGGCCTACCTACGCGCCTGGAATGACCGGCTCCCGACCGCCGAGCAGCAATCCGCAAACCCGCTGCTAGGGCTTGGCACGCAACTTTTGGGCGAGTTCATTGAGGCGCAGCTATACCGAGATGAGACCGAGCAGCGCTGGCTCACGGATTTGCGCCAATACAAAGGCCAGTACGAGCCAGAAGAAGAGGCGATCATGACCGGAAGCAAGGCCTTCGCGCGCAAGACGAGAGTGAAGGTAGAGAGCGTAGATGCCCGCATGACCGACATGCTTTTCCCAGCCAATCGAGAGCGGAACTACTCGATTGACGCCACGCCAGAGCCCGTCATACCGGCCGCGAAGAAGCGTGAGATCATCCATGCACTCGGACAGATTAGCCAAGGTGGTCCGGTTGACCCAGAAGATGTGAAGAAGGCGGTCAATGGATTTGCCAAAGAAGCCGCCGAGAAGATGGCGGTAAGGATTGATGACCAACTGGCCGAGACGAAATATCGAAAAGTCTGCCGAGAGGTGCTCCACTCTGGGCACCTATACGGCACTGGGGTGCTCAAGGGGCCACTGGTCGAACGCAAGACAGATTTGTCCTACAAATGGGCGAACGGCAAATACACCCAGGTCGGCCGTACGTTCACGACCCCGTTTGTGACGCAGGTCCCCATCTGGCGATGGTATCCGGATATGTCAGTCACCGACCTGAAGGATGCCCGCTACACATGGGAGCACCACCGGCTAAGCCGTGCGACCCTATACGAGATGTCGAAACGGAAGAGTTTTGAGCAGACTGCTATCCTCAATCACATTGACGTCAACCCGGATGGTGATATTCGCCTCATGCGCTACGAGCAGGGCCTGATGGCAGTCGGAAACCAGCAGAGCCGGCTGACGAACCTCAAGACCGGGCAATACGATGTCTATGAGCGGTGGGGCTGGCTCAAGGCCGAGGAACTTGCTGCGGCAGGCGTAGATGTTCCAAATGACCGGATGCAGGAAACCTTTTTCAGTAACGTTTGGGTGCTACCAAACGGCGAAGTCGTCAAGGCAGTTCTATCCCCCATAAACGGGATGGATACCCCTTATCATCTGTACTACCTGGACAAAGACGAGACGAGCATCTTCGGTGACGGCTTCCCTTCAATCATGCGCGATGACCAGAGTCAGATAAACAGCGCGCGTCGCATGATCCTAGACAATGGGGCGATCTGTGCCGGGCCTCAGTTTGAGGCTTTCGTGCCGGCGTTTCCTAAGGGAACCGATTTCACCAGTATCCACCCACTGCGTGTGTGGCCTCGTAGCGGCGGTGATTTCCAGTACCCGGCCATCCGGCCGCTGAACTTCGACTCGCACATCGGCGAGTTGATGGAAATGGAGAGGCTGTTCGATACCAGCGCAGACGAAACGACCGCTATCCCAAAGTTTACGTATGGCGACAACCCGACAAACGGGGCGGCAGGGACTATGGGTGGCCTGTCAATGCTATTGGGTCAGGCCAATATCGCCTTGAAAGACCTAGTGGCGAACTGGGATGAAGTCACCAAGAGCTTCATTACCGCCATGTATCACTGGAACATGCAGTTCGGGCGTGATGATGCAATAAAGGGCGACTACGCCGTTGTGGCGACTGGCGCTGCCTCACTGGTTGCAAAAGAGGTGAGAGCCAACTTGCTGAATCAGTTTGGTGCCACCCTCCAGCCGGAAGAGCGCCAGTTTATTAAGTGGGATATTCTGGTGCGCGAGAAGGCCAAAGTGCAAGAACTAGATTCCTTGGCGAAGACCCAAGTTGAAGTTGACGAAGATGCCGCCACGCCTGGCGCAAAGATGCAGCAACAGATGATGCAAATGCAGCAGGAACTCGCAATGAAGACGATGGAAGCCAACCTCAACAAGCTACAAGCCACCATCGAGAACCTGAAGGCGTCTAGCGGGAAGATCGCCGCCGACACGGAGAAGGCAATTGCAGAGGCGGTAGACGCCAAGGTCAAGGCGGCCTACTCCGCGATGCAGGCGGCTGGCGTTATCGTCGCCAACAAGGAGGTTGCCCCGGTTGGCGATGCGCTCCTGAAAGAAGCCGGATGGGGCATCGACCAGAGCGCTACCGATGCGCCTATCCCAGATAAGCCTGTAGTTCCGCCAGAACAACTTGCTGACAACGCAGATGAACCCGCTCCTGCCGAGATAGAGGCCATGACGCCGGATACGGCTGAACCCATGTCGCCCGCCATTGGGCAAGAGGCTGGCATCGAAACATCAAGGATTTCCGGATGACCGCGAGCATAGACGCGACTGCCGCCGCGCGCGTTGCGGATAAGGCATTTTCCGCTCTGCACGCGACGCTAACAGGCGATCAAAAGCAGTCGGTTGTTGACTGGCTTGACGCACTGGCCGCGCAGCAATTGATCGGGATGGCAACCTGCAACCCCGCTATGCTTGCCGCGAACCAGTTACGCGCTCAACAGTTGATAGCCCTTACCGACGCGATCTCGACCGGCTCTACCACTGGGTACGTTTTTTAACATCGGGGCCGATGGCACCGACTAAACCGGCCCGCTTCTGCGGGTTTTTTGTTATCTGGCTTTCATGAAGGGATGCCAAATGAAAAATCAACGTGATTACAAGCAAGCATTTGATGCCCGCTACGAAAAGCGGGTTGACAAAATGCCCACTGATGAACCGATGCCAAATGGTGAACCGATGCCAAATGGTGATATGCAGGCTCCAAACATGATGGACGAGCCGTCCGCCACCAGAGAGACGCCACCCATGCCGGCTGCCGAGGCTACCGACATGATGGGAGAAGGGATGACCCCTGACGAAAAGCAGCGCGAGAAGTCATGGGAAGGTCGGCTCCGCAAGCGGGAGGAAGACATAGCGGCACGTGAGGCCAGCGCTGGGCAATCTGAACCGGGTGAAGCACTCGCCAAGTTGAGTGAGCAGTTCGGTCCTGAGTTCGCCGACCTGATCGTCCAAGTGATCCGCGAGAGCCTTCCAGCGTCCAACGAAGAAGAAACGGCGACTTTGCGCGCCGACATTGACGACGTGATTGAAATCCTCAAAAGCGAGCGCATTGGTCGCCACAAGGAAGCCATCATGTCGGCCCATGCAGACGCCTATGAGATCGCAAAAACACCAGAATTCAATGAATGGTGCAGAACCCAGGACGACCCTGCTGAATGCGATCGGATCATCAATAGCGGGACTTCCCAGGAAGTCATCGCCCTCTTAACCAAATTCAAGTCCCACCTGAACACCGGAGAAGAAGGTGCTGGCGACGACGACAGCGAAGCGGCAACAGCCGTGCGCGGTTCGTCCCCGATCACGCTCCCGAATCGCCCGGCGCAAAGCCCTGACGACGAATATATAGCCGCCTGGAACGCCAGGTAACAATTGATTTACCGACCAGTGGCGGTTCCACTGGACTGCACCGCTTTACGGGATGCACTCAGAACCGCGCTTCTTCCATGGCGCCGGGACAGGCAAAAGCCCCCCGGAATTGGACCGCATACGGAAATCATGAGGCCACCAGACAAAAGGCGGAAGTAACTACTTCTTCCATAAACGAAAGGATAGATCATGACTGATTATGCCTCAATTAACACGAACCAGACCGTGCATTCGGTTGAAACGCTGCTTCAGCGTGCCATCCCAATGATGGTACTGGAGCAGTTCGGCCAACTCAAGCCGATGCCCTCAAACAGCACCAAATCGCTGGACTTCCGCCGCCACAAGTTGCCAATCCCGACCACTGCGTCAGGCTTTATTCTTGCGGAAGGCGTCACCCCGACCGAAGCCATCCCGACAATGGAATCGGTCACCGTCACGCTCCAGCAGTACGGTGCCGTGGTGGGGGTTACCGACGTTGTGGACGACATGCACATTGACGATGTACTCACCGAGTACATGGGTATCCTGGGTGAACATGCCGGCCAGGTGATCGAACTGATGCGTTGGTCCTCAATCGTGTCAGATACCAGTGCCAACGTCATCTACGCCAACGGTGTTGCGTCCGATGCCCAGGTAACCACTTCGCTGACCTCCAAGGAAGTGCGGGCTGGCCTGCGTTCCATCAAGGCCAACTACGGAAAGGCGATCACCAAGATGGCCAAAGCCGGTACAGACTACGGCGCTCAGGCAATCGAGCCGGCCTACATCGCTGTGATTAACAGCGACCTGGAAGCCACTATCCGGGGCAACCTCGGGGCGAACTTTACCCCGGTTGCGGATTACGGCCCCGGCGCGCAGAAGTTCCAGGGCGAGTTCGGGAATTACGAGAACATCCGCTTCATCTCGTCCGCCCTCCTAGGCAAGCGTGCCAATGCGGGTGTCGCCGTGGCGTCTGCGCCTACCCTGCTGTCTGACGACGGTGTGAATGTCAACCTGTACGACACCTGCATCTTCGCTGCCGATGCCTGGGTTGGTGTTGCTCTGAAGGGCGCGTATGCCGTCACTCCCAGTATGCACCGTGCCGCCGTGTCCGACTCCGACCCCCTTGCCCAGCGCTCCAAGGCTGGCTACAAGACGATGCAGGCCGCAAAAGTCGTTCAGGTTGCCCACATCAAGAAGCTTGTCACTGGCTGTCTGAAGGACTTCTGATCCTAGTTGATCTTCACCAATAGCCCGATGGCTCACCCCATCGGGCTTTTTAATTCCAAAGGAGCTTCAAATGTCGCGTGGTATTCCAAAAACACCTGCAATTCAACAAAAATCAACCGATGTTCACGTTACGCCTGTCAACCCCTACGACACGCCCACCCAACCGATAGCCTCCGATACTGTGAGCAAAAACACTACCCCTGCGAAACCAATCCCAGCCGCTCCGGCCAACCCTCACGCCGCCAATACGTCTACGCACCGCAATGTGATCGTGCAGCGCCCGCATGATGTAACCGATGACTATTTCTTCATTGGCCACAATGCTTTCGTTGGCCAGTTCAAGTATGATGTACCAGTCAGTCTGCCCATTGAGGTCATAGAGCACATGCGAACCATCATGCGCGTCACTCATCGGCCTGGCCAAGATGGGCAGATTCAAACGCACACGTCAAACGCCTTCGCGGTGATGGATGCCTGATCATGGCCAGCCGGGCACTTGCCGATCTTCGCCAGGACATCCGTGAAAAGGCACTCCTGCACATCAATGCGTGCGCTTCCGAAGGCATCGACCTGTTGATCTACTGCACCTTCAGAAGCAACGTCGAGCAGAACGCCGAATACGCCAAGGGCCGCACGGCTCACGGCGCGATCGTCACCAATGCGCGCGGCGGGCAGAGCAAGCACAACCACGTCGAGGATGGTGTAGCGGCCTCGCTGGCCTATGACTGCATCCCGATTGTCAATGGCAAGGCCCAGTGGGGCAACGCATCCTTGGTATCAAGAGTTGGGATACTGGGCGAATCGGTCGGCCTGACTTGGGCCGGCCGGTGGCGTGGGAGGTTGCGTGAATCCGTCCATTTTGAGGTTTCGTCTTGACATCCCCCCGGCCTGAGGCTGAGGTTTTACGGAGAAGAACCTGATGAATCTGCTTCCTTCCATCAAAGATAGCCGTGGGCGTGAGTCACGAACTCTGCTGTTCGTCGCCCTCGCCGCAATTGTTCTTATCTACAAGTTTTCCGTCGCTAGTTTGACGATCTTTGGGTTATCCTTTCCGGCTATGAGCGCGACCGAGTTCGGTATTGCATTCGGCGCAGTGCTGGCTATCTGGCTGGGCCGTGAATGGACCGAGAAATCAAAGTGAGATGGCAAATTCATGCCACTTCGATAATCGCCTATGCCCTTGTGTTTGCCTGCGCAATTGCGATGTTGGCATGGTGGCAATGGCCAAAGACTCCGCCATCCGCTTCAATACCATTGTCGCCAGCCATGGAAGTACGCAACGAGGACAAAACGACACTCACGAATGCGGCACCGGCCAAAGTCTACTCGGCGAAGGTAAAGGCCAAGTTCACCCTCCCTGACGCTGTTCAGTCCGACCCTGCGCAGCATGTTTCAGCAGTTGGAAAGCTAGACACAATGGATAGGCCATACACCGTGACGGCCGTGTACGACGAGGATACCGGCGAGAGTTCAGTTTACGCCCGCGCTGATACGCTTCCCTGGGTATCCGCTACGCAACGCGGGCAAGTTGGCTTGCACTATGGGATAAAGAACGGGTTGCGGCCGGTTACTAGGATTTCAGTGAGCCAAAGTTTCCTAAGCATCAAGGCGCTTCAATTAGGTGGAGCGGGAACCTTGGACAGCGATGGCCAATGGTTTGTTGGCGTTGGAATTAATTATAGGTGGTAGGATGGATAATTCAGAAATTAGCAGCATCGGCAACAATGCAGAAGAAGATCTTCTGAACGCAATTCAACGGTCCACTGACACAGACCTCAGATCGGTGCTCATGTTCCAACTCAGGACTCTACGCGCCCTGGAGAGCACCATCATGGCGCTTGGAAATAAGATTGACGCATTCATCTCAGATGAGAAAAGGATTGCGGCTATCGCACTTGAAAAACATTATAAAAACCATGATCGTGACCACTCCTGGATAGACTTCAAAATCAAGGAAGAGCCGATAGTCGCCGAAGAACGCCGATGGATACGCCGCTCAATCGACGAAGAGTCACGAAAGTGTCGCCAGCAGCGTGACGACGAAATTGACGCCCGCAAGCAGGCGCGGGCAGTGGTATTCAGGATGATAGAACGCATCGTAACATGGGCTACGATAGCTATTCTAGCTTTGATCGGGTTCACAAAATGACCACCGCTATATCACTGTTTACGCGTCGGGCAACTCCCGAGTTACCCATGTGCCCAATTCCGCTTGTCAACGACGCTATCATGGCGGCAGTACGGGACCTGTGCGACGAAGCGGACCTGATTACCGACACCGTGACGTTCACATCCGTGATCGGCACGCGCAAGTACGCGCTCTCACTGCCTTTTGGTTTCAAGCTAAGTCGCGTCACCAGCGTAAGAACGACAAACTACCCGCGCGGACTTGGTATCACTAGCCAGCAAGAGGCCGATCAAGTCGTTCAGAACAACATCCCTCGCAACTATTACGTCGATGGCTTAAACAAGGTCTGTCTTGTAAGCACGCCAAGCGTGGCCGAGGCGGTCAGCGTCTCCGTGGTGCTTAAACCAGAACTAACCGCGACCGACTTGGGTGACGTGTTCTACGACACCCATCTCGACACGGTTATGGCCGGCACGAAGGCTAGATTGATGCTCATGCCAGGGAAGCCATGGACGAATTTTGAACTAGGCTCCGCCTACGAAACGCGGTTCCGAAACGATTTAGTTGCCGCCAGGATCACAACCGTGACGGGCAATGCCGGGGGGCTGTTGACCGTTCGCCCGCGCAAGTTCGGAGGTTTGCCGACCGCTCGCGCACATGAGCTTTGGGGATAGGTTGTGGCACTCTGCCCACTTCCAATTTCCTTCACCAGCAAACTTTATCCGCTCTATGTAGTGGAAGGGTTAGGGGTGGCGTCGGGCATGACGGGAGGGCGGATGCTTGGCGTTGCGATGGTCGAAGGCATGGATGTGTCGGCCGCGCTCACAGGCGGGTCGCTGCGTGCTATCCTCGGCAACTACCCGTACTACCAACCGGAGGCGCTGGACGTATCTGCTGCGCTGACCAGCGGGGCATTGACGGTGGTGTTGCGGTATGGCAACTACCCGTACTACCAACCGGAGGCGCTGGACGTTACGGCAGCGCTCACCGGCGGGGTGCTGTTGATTACCACGCATTACCAGAACTACCCATTTTACATGCCGGAGGCGATTAGCGTCACGGCTGCGCTCACTGGAGGCTCCCTTGCATAATATCCCAATAAAACCCACCGTCGGCATGGCTGGCCGCTTCAAGATCGAGGCAATTCGCCCGGACGGCAGCAAGCGTGTCCTGGCCGACTGGTTCGACAATCTGATCCTCGATGCTGGGCTGGAACGTCTTGGAACCGCCAGTGCACTAGGCACATGTGCAGTAGGGACAAGCTCTGTTGCGGTGAATGCCGCACAGACTTCGCTCCAGGTGCTTGCCGCCTCGACTACCACACAACAAGCAAAAGTATATGGCACCCAGGCGACTGCGCCCTATTATGCATGGAACAGAACTACTTACCGCTTCCCACTGACTACGGCTATCGTTACCGGAAGCATTACCGACACCACGCTTACGGTTTCTGCTGTTTCTTCCGGAACAATCAAGGTCGGCGCAGTCCTTACCGGAACCGGAATTTCTGCCAACACGACTGTTACCACCTTCGGCTCGGGTTCTGGCGGAATAGGCACCTACACTGTCAGCCCATCTCAGACGGTTTCTAGCACCTCGATAACCTCCACCTACGCCACAGCGGCCGGAACGCTTGCTGAAGTTGGGGTTGGCTGGGGCGCGACGACGATGTTCTCACGCGCCTTGATACTTGCTGGGGGTAGCGCCGCATCCGTGACTGGAAGCATTAAGTCCAAAACCCTAACGGTTACCGCAGTCACATCCGGAAGCGTGGTTGTCGGGTCAGTAGTGACGGGAACGGGCGTGACGGCTAACACGGTAGTGACCGAACTCGGAACTGGAACAGGCGGAACCGGAACCTATATCGTTTCTACATCACAAACAGTGGCCTCAACTGCGCTGACCTGTACGGTAGCCGGCGCCGAAGCCCCGATTACGGTCCTTGGAGATGAAATCCTGGACGTGACCTATGAGTTACGTCTGTACCCGCCAACATCAGACGTACTCGGAACGGTGGTGTTGGACGGCGTGACGTATTACACGATCCTGCGTGCGGCCTATGTCACTGACAATAGTATGTGGGGATATGATCGTATTGGGGGCTTAGCGTTCTTGATCGGGACCAACTATTCTGGTGGTGGCGCCGAAGCGTATACGGGCGCCATTGGCGGCATAACCAGTCACCCATCAGGAGTAATTAGAGAAGCGGGTAGTAAATCACGGGTGCCCTATTCGGCAAATTCCAAAACGGCGGAAGGCTCGTTTACCTGGGGCGTTAACAACGGGAACCTATCGGGCGGAATTGGCGCGATACTTTGGCGTGTCAATGGTGG
>Ga0210037_1001567_pt1 | contig 13584 bp, 11 predicted proteins | sample CryGey08umfilter_3_FD_185451 | JGI IMG/M metagenome (GOLD analysis project Ga0210037, IMG submission 185451) | Groundwater microbial communities from aquifer in Utah, USA - Crystal Geyser 4/9/14 0.8 um filter (SPAdes) (version 3) | ecosystem: Environmental > Aquatic > Deep subsurface >...
GCTCGTCCGTTACCCAGCCACTCTCTACATTGTCTCTATTTTGCATAGAAACATATAAAAATCCACCTGTTGTCAAAACTCTATCTATTTCAAGCAATGCATTTTTCACCTGTTCTTTATCATCAAGATGAACCAAGCAAGCACTTGCCCACACTCCATCAAAAATCCCATCTTCAAAAGGTAAATCAAGCATATTTGCTCGAACAAACTTAATTGAAGGAAATGACTTTATTGCAATGTCAATCAATTTTTGAGAAAAATCTATTCCAATAACATCAAATGCTTTTTCTGCAAAAATATGACTGTCTCTTCCAGCAGCACAACCTAAATCTAAAACTTTTGCTCCACTGGGCAGATGCTTGCTGAATTGTTCAATCTCATCCAGTTGTGATTTATTTCCAATTTTTTCTGCATACTCTTTAGAGTGACTGTCATACCATTTAATGGTTTCAGCATTATTTAATAAAGGTTTCATATGATTATTATATAGTTAATCTATTTTTTTTGACTGTAAAACAATTTTTCTATATGTTGAAGATCACTTTTTGGTTCATTGAAACTAATACTTTCAATGATTTCATTTTTTTCTTTATCTTCAAAAACAATTACCCATCTATCTTTATGTTTATTATACCTACAACCAGGAAACAACATATGATGATGCCAGAACTTTCCTATTTTTATTAACTCTTTAGCTCTATTTAATAATTTTTTTACCTCTAGTGAAGGTGGAGTCAGGGATTTTTCATCATTCTTTTTTATTACATCATCTCCATGAAGAAGCCTTACTAATTCCTGACCTATTCCCATGTAAGGTTTATTCGAATAGCAAACACTTTCCATATCACTATCAATATTTTCAATAGCTAGTACATACTTATCAGTTTTGTTGAGCTGACACTCAGGAGTAAGGATATGAAAATGCCAATTTGCTTTGATTAAAGAATATGATTTAGCCAATTCTTTTATTTCCAAAACAGATAATTGTTGCATGAAACAATTATATCCTAAGTATAAAGGCTAGTCTAAATAATTAAAAAGACCTATCTATAGGCAAAAATTGGTGTTTTGCAGGACCGGAGGGATTCGAACCCCCACGAACTGTTTTGGAGACAGTCATGCTACCATTGACATTACGATCCTATTTTCCCTGACAAGAAGTCTGGGAGTGTAGTATAGATGGAGTATAACTCTTTCGCAACCTTTGAGTCATAGTATCTAATTCTAAAACAACCCATATAACCTTCCCTTTTCTTTTTTGCGTATGTGACTTTCTATATGGTTTACTAAATTGAAAATGTGGTATACCAGATATTTTTGACCAAAAAGAAACTGTCTTTTTTTCATTAAAATTGCACTACCCCAACAGTCTTCACTTCATATATACTTTTAATATATGCCAGAACTATTTGACCCGTACTTAGTTAAAACCTTCAAAGAAGATAAGAAATTTCTAGAAACTTCAAAAGTTCCAATCATTACTGTATCGGCAAGTTACAAAGAAGATCTTAAAAAAAGTCATGGATTTCCAGATGATGACACTATAGAAGATGTGGTTTTTTCCAGAGCTCACTACTCGATGGCGCTTGGGGTTGCAATTCAGATTTGGGGTAAGAAAATTGACCCCAAAAAAGCTTGGATTGTTGATCCGACCAACTATGTTTCTCATAAAAACTGGAACTCAATCGAACTTACTGAAATAATTGGCAAAACTATTGCTCGCCACCCAATTCTTAAAACAATTAAAGATTTAATCGATACTTTTGGCAGAGGAAAAATGCCTATTCTAAAAAGTATCACTCCCCCACTTTTACATTTAACCGAGAGTATCCATCACCCAATTTTATCTTTTCACATTGCCGCTGGAAACATCCTAGCGGGACAAGGTAAAAAAATTCTTCAAGTTATAACGGATCCACACGTTAGAGACGAGTTTGTTAAATACGCCGATCAAAAAAATATCAAGTTTTGCGTTTTTAATGAGGATACAAAAATTGAATTCCTTGAAAAAGCTGCAGAACATGATGTTAAAGCCGATTCAAATAGAATCATTATCACCGGCCCTCCAATCGACCCCAGAGTTATTGCTACTAAAGAAAGAAAACATCCATGGAGAAATGGACCCATCAATCTCTGTCTGGCAACTGGGGGCTTGGGAACTAACAAAAATGAGATTGAAGCTATTTTAGAACAAGTCCTTCCGGAACTCAGAAAAAATAATAAATATAAATTACTTATTTACGCAGGCACCCATCAAGATATCAATTTGTTAATAAAAGAACTAGCCAAAAAACACAAAGTAAAAATTTCTAAACTTAATGAAAAAACTGCAAAACTAAGAATTATTTATCATCCCCAGCTTGTTGACGCTAATGAATTACTAATAAAATATGCCTTCCCTTGGGCAGATGGATTTCTGACAAAACCATCTGGCGACATGGCCTACGATGCCGCTACATCTGGTTCGTTTCTATTAACCCTAGCAGAATGGGGAGAATGGGAAGAAAAAATTAGAGAAGTTTTTGAACAAAAAGACATTGCAAGAAAAGCAATGATCGATGATATCGTTGCCCAACTAGAAATACTTTCTTCAACAAAAGGAAAATCACAATCATGGATCGAAAAAGCCATGCATAACGCTCACACAATAGATCCATTTTTTTTAAATGGTTCTAAAGAAATTGCCAAAGCAATTAAGGAATTTTAATTCGCACCAGAAATAACAATGTTTGAAATTATTTAAGTTTTTTAGACTGTTTGTGTTCTGTGTGTTTACGACAAACTTTGCAGTATTTACTCAATGGAAATGTAGACTCATTTGAAGTCTGTTTTTTGAGTTGTTCGTTATTTTTATTGAATTCAGTAACATAACCGAATGCATTACAAACACTACACTTTAATCCAACAATTTGTCTTGGGCCTTTACTTTTTTTTGCCATATTTACTTCTTTTGCTTAAACCTAGCTGGGTACTTGTCCAGTTGGGTGCTTGTTATTAATATAAAAATTAAACAGAATCGTATTATACCCCAGGGTACCCTCTCTGGCTATTGCCATAACCCAGGCCAGCCTCTCTTGTTTCGCAATTCACCTTGAGCCACCTCAGAGATTCGAACTCTGGACCTACGGTTTACAAAACCGTTGCTCTACCAACTGAGCTAAGGTGGCGCCAATTTCATATTTTTGGCACCAATTCGTGCGCCCGAACATTTTGGCGCCAATTTACGCTTGTGCCAGGTAAAGGATTCGAACCTCTGAAGACATACATCAGCAGATTTACAGTCTGCCCCCGTTGACCACTTGGGTAACCTGGCTTGGTGGCAACTATCTTGCCTTAGGCATTTGCCTTGCGTATATTATATCAGTTCTGAGCCCAGGGAGGGAATCGGACCCTCGACCACCATCTTACCAAGATGGCGTTCTGCCACTGAACTACCTGGGCAGCTCACTCTAATATAAATCCACACAGATAGGAATTTTATCATTAAATAATCTTAAAATCATTAGCATTAGCAAAAAAATTTTAACGGCCGAGCGTGAAGGAGTCGAGTTTTCCCGCAGAAAGCAGGTGGGTAGGACACTACTGACACCGCGATGCTAGTAGATGATCCATGAACCCTTCATAAAAATCGTTCAGGAAAAATATGTTACGTCTCCTTCACACTCGACTGTTAAAGAGCGATTATTTTTTAAACTCCTTTAACCATGCCTCAAGTTTATTTCCATAACCCTCATGGTCGATTACAAATCTCATGTGAGCCTTGAAATAATTCTCAGGATCTCCTGTGGTTAGCCAAGTAGCATTACTTTTTCCAACTATTACTCTGCCACTTTTAGCAATCTTTGTAATTGCATCAACAGTCCAAAGTTCATTATCTTTACCTGTGTTAGAACTGTTCAAGTGTTCGAATACGCCAGAAGTTAATAAATATCTGCCATATGATGCCAATCTTGACGTCTCGTGTCCTATTTCTGGTTTTTCTACAATATTATCAAGATCGATCTTAGACCCTTTTTTAAAGGCAATGATTCCATATTTATCGACGTCTTTTGCGGAAACTTCCTGAGCCATAATTACACCATCTACGTCTGGATTTTTATTGTAAAGATCAACCATAATTTTTGAATCTCCAGGATTTCCAAAAATCACATCATCACTATATAGAACTAAAAATGCTTCTTCACCTTCCAAAAACTTTTGAGCAGAAACCACTGGAGAACCATTACCATATGGTAATGTTTCATCCTGAGTGATTACAATTATTTTTGGAAAATCTAAAACTTTTTGAACTGGTTCATATCTGTCAACCTTGCCCATGACGGCGAGCTGTTTTTTGATTTTATTTACACTATTATTAAAGTAATCTTCATAAATTGGCTTTCCTTCTGGAGTGGCTACAATAATAATCTCTTCGATTCCAGCCTCAACGCACTCTTCAACCACATATTGCATAATTGGCTTATTCCCTAAAGGCAACATTCCTTTAGGCACTGTTTTTGTAATCGGCAAATAGCGACTAGCAAAGCCTGCGTCAGTAATCACTGCCTTTCTTACTTTTTTTTCCATATTCACATTCTCCTATTACTTCATTTTAACATAATAAAGTCTTTTACTACTGCAAAAAAATAGTTTATACTGAAATTTAATGCAAAAAGAAACATCATTTATTGTAAAGTTTATTGGAAACCTCAACAAGCTAGTTCCTTTCATTGGTTTTCTCCTTGTGATAGCTGGAATACTTGGCTTAGTCTTTGTACAAAAACCAATTAGCGAAACCCAAGAATTACGTAGTGATGCGTCAGAAGATCAAGAGCTCTGGCCAAAAATCTCTGCAGACCTCCCCGACCAGACTTTCTTTGTAGACAAAATTTCCCAAATTGCCCTAAATTTAAACTCTCAAAACGCGACAATAAAGAAAATTAATGTAGTTTTTAATATTATTAATGATGATCTCGAGGATTTAATTGTTACCGTTGATGCCGCATCTGGCCTAAGAGCTGAAACTGTAGAAGTTGAAGAAACTGAAGATGGCTATTTAGTCAATGTGTTGGCCGTTAAAAGTAATCCAAATGATCAAGTCGAACTAAACAACGACACATTTATTAAAATTGAGTTCACTCCAAAATCTGAAGGCAATATTTCCATAAACTTCGACGAAGACAATACATACATAGTCACTCCTTCATTAGCATACGTTATAGAAGCTCAAACTATAAATTTTGATATCAAAACAAAACAAGATGATGAAGATAATCAAGATCAAGAAGAAATAATAATTAAAGATTGTAACCAATCATGTAGCTCAAATGCAGATTGTGCAGTTAATTTTAGATGTTTTAATACGGGTTCAGGTAATAAATGTAGATTGGCAACAAATCCATCTAGTTCTAATTGCTCAAGCCCCCCAGATTTAGGTCCCAACAAGCAATGCAACCAAGAGTGTGCAAACTCAAAAGAATGTGCCCAAGGACTAAGTTGTTGGAATGGCGCATGCAGAAACCCAAGCAACGTAGAAAATACTAGTTGCGCAAATCAAACTGCTCAAGAAAAAGAAATGTCAGTAAATAGTTGCGGAGAGTCTTGCTCGAGCAATGCTGACTGCGCTATTAATCTTAGGTGTTACCAATCTGCTTGTAGATTAACCACCAATCCAAGTAGTCTTACCTGCTCGGCATACACTGAAAAAAAGGTTTCTAAAATATATGATCAAGCTTCAGTTTCAGAAGATGCAAGCGGAAGTGCAGATACTAAAGAAATTATCGAACCGATCAAAAAAGGCGACAACATGATTCCTAATAGTGAACTTAACTTTGAACAAGTTGGTGAAGACAAGCTAAATTCAAGAACAAACTCCGTACTTAACGATGATGCTCCAGTCGATGAAACCGCCTTTGATTTCCTAGTAAAAATGCTCAAAGATAAACAGCAAGGTTTGCCAACAAAAGTAATTTTAATTGGCGTTGGCCTTTTGGCCGCTTCATTATTAGTACTATTAATAGCTAGGTTATTAAGTGCAAAACCAAAGTCTCAGGCAATTGAACAACCAGAAAGATTAATTACACATAACGTTATTGACCAAGATCCAGACCATACCAAAGTTTTTAGATCAACAAGAAATACTGCTGTTCCGTCTGGAACAGAGAATCTTGTCTCCCTAGAACAAGCCAAAGATGCTCGAATAAAAGAGTTAATGAAAAAACTCGATGGACAGTCTAAAAACCAAAATCAAGGTTAGTGTTTCAAATTATCAAGTTATTTGTTACAATACTTGCCTATGCTCAAGGTCGCAACCTACATAAAAGAAGTAATCAGGGAAATTAAAAAGGTTACGTGGCCAAGCAAGAAGCAAACTCAAGATATGACTTTGCTCGTTATTGGAGTTAGTTTGGCGGTCGGCCTTTATATCGGTTTACTAGATACTATCTTCCAAAAACTAATGGCAAGTATTTTATAAAAATAAACATTATGACTGACAACACACAGATCGTACCAGAAGTACCAGAGATTCAAGAGGTTAAAGTTGAAACCCCAAATTTGGTGCAAATCTCAACAACAGAAAATAAAAAGGCAAGATGGTACGTCGTTCACACTTATTCTGGTCATGAAAATAAAGTTGCTGAAACTTTAAAGCAACGTGCGGAAACTCTTGACTTAACAAGTGAAATTATCTCTGTTTTGATCCCTACACAAGAGAAAATTCAAATCAAAAGAGGCCAAAAAAAGACTGTTAGTGAGAAAATTTTCCCAGGATATATGCTAGTTCAAATGGAGTTAACCGATAACTCATGGTTAGCAGTTAGAACAACTCAAGGTGTTACCGGATTTGTTGGTATTGGAAATAAGCCTACCCCACTGCCAAGACACGAAGTTGACGCAATTAAGAAATATATGAGCCAAGGAGTTGCTCAATATAAAGCAGACTACGTCGAAGGCGAAGCTGTTCGTATTACTGACGGACCTTTCAATGACTTCTTGGGTACTGTCAACTCAATTGATGAAGAAAAAGGTCAAGTCGAAGTTTTGGTCAATATTTTTGGAAGAGAAACACCAGTTACATTGGACTTCCTCCAAGTTAAGAAAGTTTAAAATTAGAAAGAGCAAACCGGTACAATAAATCACCGACGCAAAAAAATTATGGCAAAAAAAATTACAAGTGTTCTTAAATTAAATCTTCCAGCAGGAAGTGCTACTCCAGCTCCTCCAGTGGGACCAATTTTGGGTCAAGCAGGTATCAATATGATGGACTTCTTGAAACAATATAATGCAAAAACCCAAGATCAAAGAGGACAAATTATTCCTGCAGAAATTACAGTTTATTCAGATAGATCATTTACTTTTGTTCTAAAACTTCCTCCAGTTAGCGCCATGATTAAACAAGCATTAAAACTAAAATCAGGCAGTCAAACTCCAGGAAAAGCAGTCGCTGGAACCTTAACAACTGCTCAAGTCAAAGAAATCGCAGAAAAAAAACTCCCAGACCTAAATACTAATAACCTCGAAGCAGCAATGAAAACTGTTGCTGGAGCCGCTCGTAGTATGGGGGTTGAGGTTAAGTAGAAGTAATATTAATAGGTATATCGTCAAACTTAAAGTTTGGTTCAGTTAAAATTGAACCGCAGGCTTCCCAGCTTGTACAACTTTCAAGGAGATAGAAAGAAAATATGGGAACTAAAAAAAACGTAGACATGTCTACAAAAGAAACAACTGTAAAAGTTGTTGAAGAAGTAACAGATGCACAAATGGACGCAGTCGGTAATGATGACGCTCTAATTGATGCAAAAGCCTCCAAAGAAACCGGTTTCGGTGGAACAGCAAAAAGAAGAATTAGAAGTAAAAAATACGTTTCTACTCGAAGTAAAGTCGATAAAACCAAAAAATATTCAGTTTCCGAAGCAATTACCTTGATTAAAAGCCTATCATACTCAAGTTTTGATGGAACTATTACTCTTGATGGTGTGGTCAGAGAAGCTGGAAAAGTTGGTACGTTTAGTTTGCCTCACTCAACAGGAAAATCTATTAAAGTCGAAATCGTTACTGACGAAGTAATTGAAAAAATTGCTGCTGGAAATATTGATTTTGATGTCTTAGTAACTACACCAGCATTTATGCCAAAATTAGCCAAATATGCACGTCTTTTAGGTCCTAAAGGCTTAATGCCAAACCCAAAAAGTGGCACTGTCACATCTAAACCAAAAGAGAAAAAAGCCGAGCTTGAAAAAGGTAGTTTTGATCTTAAAACAGAGAAAAAAGCTCCAGTAATCCATGTGAATATTGGAAAAGTTTCGATGGATGACAAAAAGTTAAATGAAAACATTGATTACTTACTTGGAAAGCTAAAAGATCGAATGCTACAAGCAACTATTTCAGCAACCATGAGTCCAAGTGTGAAGCTTGAGTTGGCAAAGTAAAGTTTAGTTTCAAATTTTAAGAAAAACCACTAACATGAATTTAGTGGTTTTTTTTAGCTATTTATTGACTTTAACATCCCAATAACATATAATCTAAGACTGTATGTAAGATATGTGTAAAATTAAATAAATACTTAACCGTATTTACGAAAACCCATCTCTTTTTGCAAGAGATAATGTTTTTCGCTTTTATACAATCTTGCTTCATTTTAAGAAATACCATTTCAAAGCGAAATGATTTGTTTGTTAAAATGAGTTCTTTAACAATTTAGTTGTCAAATAATAAAAATTTTGTTTTTGAATTTTGTTTTTTATTTAGTTTTGCTCCGTAACCTGTCTAGTTCTAATCAACTTGATAGATCACGGAGCAAAAAAATAGACAAAAAGGAGGTCTAATGAGCAAGCCCCGTAACAAACTGGGCCTCATCAGGCCTATTCTTCAATCTTGGACCAATTCATCAAAAGGAGAAATTCAATGGCCCGCAAACAGAACGTAGTTGTAAGGCGGGGTGATGAAACTCCTCGCGAAGAAAGTCCGAAAGAGATAAGTGGTGGCTGGTGGGGGCTTATAGTTCTCATCACCGTGTGGTTTTTGACTGGTTTCCCCTTCTCTTTTATTAAACCTCAATGGGTCGAAGTAGAGGGGATAACCGACCAAGCCAGTTACGGAAGAACACCAATTTCTTGGCACGAAAACATCGTGCCAGAAATGACAACGGACCTCACTCAGTGGGGCCGTAACAACGGACTACATCCGGACACACTAGCGGGCGCAGTGAAAGCTGCTTCGTTAGAACGTGATCTTGCTACTGGCAAACCAATGCCGGGAACAGGATATCGGGTGGATATGTTCGACATCCTGGGAATCAACTCTGTCGAGACTGTTCTTAGTCAAAACACAGTTGATCCCACTGTTTCAAATCCCACTGGAGGCTGTATCGCCTGGTGGGAACTGCTGAAACATAAACTTCTCAATGGCGTCCTTGAGACCAACAGTTTGAGAAAAACTGTTGAGCCTCTGGGATTCAACGCAACAGAGGTTTATGGCTCATGCGGAGCTGGAGCGATTGGGTGGACACAAGCTCTGCCGAGCAATTGGTGGAACTTGATGGGCCCCGGATTTGATCCGTGGAAGCTTGAAGATTCGGCCGAGTTCACGGCACGATATCTAACTCTGCACAGGTATTTTACTAGTGGACGGCGATCAGCTGTCCTTAGTTATAATCCTGGCGCGGGGGATTCATACGTGAATCCCGTAATCGCCAAAGCTGATTCTCTTCGAGCCAGTTTTGAAGCTAGTGGGATTTCAATTCCAACAACCACTGTTAAAACAACAGTGGAAGCGGAAGAAATTGATCCTGTTCTAGAAGAACCAATCGTTGAAGAAACAAAGGTTGAAGAAGCCAAACTTCCAGCACAAGTGGTTCGACCAACAAAAGATGCCGAGACTACAATCTCGGTATTTCCAGTTGATGGACCAAAGGGAGGTTGGGCTTTTGGAGTTCCAACTTCGTTTCAACTTGCGCACACAGGAGTCGACATATTGTCTCCCGTTGGGACAAAAGTGAAATCTCCATGTCCAGGAATTGTCGAAAGCACTGCTTGGTATCCCGCAGGATGGGAGCCAACAGGTCTTGGGCACGGGAAAACCATCTGGGTTTTCTGTGGGTATGATGAGAAAGGTGAGGCTGTCAGAGTTTTGGTGGCTCACTTGTCCGAGTATGTTTCTTCTCCAGGAGACTGGGTAGAAGCAGGCCAATTAATTGCGTACACCGGTAACACCGGTGCTGGCACTGGCCCACATGCCCACATCGCAGTTAGAATAGGTGGTGGTTGTTTCCAATGCAAAGACCAGTTCGATGGTCGATGGGAAGATCCATATGAATGGATTGGAAATGGCAGAGTAATTTATACTGAGTTCCCAAGTGACTTTAATCCGTCTACTGGGAATACAACTCAAACCGCACCTAACTCCAACCAGAAACTCGCCGATACTCATGTAACTTTAACCCTTCGCAAAACTCCGGTGTTGTCAATAACACTGTGGCTTGGAGGAAAAGTTCAAGATATCGATGAAGCAATTGGCCTTCTGCAAGAAATCGCAGATTTGATCGACCAGGCCAGTTCTGCTGCAGATGGTATTCTAGAGGCTGAAGAAGCAATCAATAATCTTGATAGCTTCTTAAAATCCGTAGGAATTGATATTTCTGCGAAAAAGTTTCTAGAGAACATTAAAGAGGCAGATAAATTGCTTGAGCGTGTAACCTCGATAGTCGATTTTTTGATTAAAACTCAAGAATCGCTGTTAGAGTTGCACAGAAAATTGTCGGTTTTATCAATTGGCGGCCAGCCGAGAGACTTGGGGTTAGATCCCCTTCTCAACTGGCGCCTGTACCCAACAAAGTCAAACACCGAAGGAGGTGATGCTAAATAAAAGATTGAAAGATCTTTTTGTCCAAGTGGCGATTCAACTGCTCTGCAGTTCGGGAGCAAACCCGACCACTGTTAAGAATAACTAACTCAAAACTCAAAAAACAAAAGTGAAATAAAAAAATCTGCTGGGAGGCAGAAAAAAATGAAAATCGATTTGGGAATTCTTGGCAAAATAATAGGATGGGCCGTAGGCATCATCCTATTAGGAGCCTTGGCAACCACAGGACTCGGAGTCCTAGTGGGAAAGGGAATGCATGATATTCCCTTGTTCGTCGCAGACACGTACTATGGGTTCACAGGGGAGACCTTTGTGCTTGACCAAAGCACCGAACTCCTAGGACTCAAGCTGGTTAATAAGGACTGGAAATTCCTTGGGGTGTTCCCCATGGACGGTCCTTACAAAGCCGGTCTCTCAGAAGGAGCCCAGGGCCTTTCTGGTGGTGGAGCGCCCAAAGAGGAGGCGTCGCTGAATTGGGAAGAACCAACAGAAGCGGTCCCACCAGCGGCGACCGATGAATCCTCCTCTACACCTACTCCAGTTGATGAAACTCTCGCTGCCTGCAATCTAGCAGCGGCGAAGTTAAAGTCACTCAAGGGCGTTGGCACCCCGTATGAAATACGGGATGCGGCAAATGAGGTATTGCGTGTTTGCATCAATGAAACGGATGTGGCGACAGCTACAAACGCTTTGGCGGCATCGCAAAAAGCAATATCTGAAAAAGAAGCCGCAGATGCGGAAGTAGCAAACGCCCTGAAAAATTGGGCGTTGATCACTGAAACTGCGGCACAACTGCCCTTAACGGACGCTGAAGGCGCGCGAACCCTGGTCGGATTTGCAGGAGGAAGTTTTTATTTTTCCGAATGCGAAGTTTGGGCGGGGGCTCTGGCGAATGTGGCTGGCGGAGGTGAGAGTTGTACCATCACCTTATATCCTAATCCGCTGATTGAAGACCAAGTGACATCGGTTTCATTTGCGGTCGAATTGCAAACCCTCTGGGACTGGGGACTGGGCGATCAAAGCTCGGTTCTCGATCGAATCCCAGAGGCAGGTGTTTATACACTGCCATAAGGGCAGAATGAACACATATTCTCACCCGCCCGCCCCTTTTGAAAAAGGGGCGGCGAGTGAGCAAAAAAAAAGGAAAAGCTGCAATGACAAAACAACTTCTGGTTATGGAAAGTTCTGATGATTTCGAAGCCAGGCTAGAAAAGCTGGTGAAAGATGAAACCATCACGAAAGCCGAAGGAAGAAGCTTCTGGATGAACTTCACAGAAGACAAAGATGTTCTTCGTCGACTTCTTTTTCAAGTAGGAAAAGGTAATATCCTTCAACTTGATGCAGAAGCCCGATGGGAGAAATACATCGAGTCCAGGCCAAAACTGCCAACAACGCCAAAGACTAAAAAGGGCGGAAAAAGCGTTGGGATTGATTGGCTGATCTGGCCCCTGGCCTTCGGCATTTGGCTGTTTACGGAATCAGCCTTGCCTTGGGTCATTGCGATCGCTTTACGCGCTTGGATCTGGTACACCAAAGAACGAGGGAAAGATCAACTCGTTGGTGTCTACCAACAGAAAGTCCCCAAAACTGTCCGAGAAAGCCTGGCCAGTTCGGTATCTAATTCGGCGAGCATTTGGTTGATTAAAGCCTTTGTTCTGCTGATTGTAGTACTGAACTTGTTTCAGGTAAGTGGGTTGGTGGGATTCATCGCCTTGATCGGCACCATCATCTTACTTCGCATTCCAGGAAAACCACATAAGATGAAGGATGGATCTCTCATCCTACCGCGCCCATTTTTGCGAATTCTGCTTGGTTACTTTAGCGGAATTTTCCAGTCAGCCAACCAAGTTGGCAAATCTGGAGTGAAGTTAGGGTTCAAGTTCCTGATGTTGGACAAGAGATCCAACTTCATCGTTGCAAAAATCAACCAAATAGATGTCAATGACAGTCTGGTAGGTTGGTGTCTTGGGTCCGTTGACCTAATCATCAAAGACGGTGGCGGCAATACCGCCCATATCAAAGTGGCGAGATGGGATAATCCAGATAAGATGGAGAATCAGATTCGATTCGCCGTAGGGATGATTACTGAAGAACCACCAAAGTAGGATAAAATGGAAATCGACATCCCAAGAATACTACTCGTGTGCCTCGTTCTCTACGGGGCATACAGAATTCTCTCGAACAAAACTGCCGTTGAGTGCACGCAGTGGTCGTGGAGAATTTTGATGGTGTTGTTTCTTGTAGTCACCTTGTTAATTGGTGGATTAACTGGTGAAGAAATAATCCCCATCCTCGGCCTAGTTCTCGGCGAGGGTGCGTTTGGAGCAATCAAAGCTCTGGCTCATCCACCACCGGTCCCTCCACCCGAGGGTGAGGAGTAACCGGTAAATGACAACTAAATTGACAAGTCACCGAGTCCTGTTGTGTTAAACAATAGGACTCGGTGATAAAACTAAATTTTCAATTATAAAATTTTATTACCTCTACCCTTCTTTCCATAAGAAATTTCTTAGCTAACTCTTTTCCAGAGTTTGTCACGCAAAAAATTATTTTCTGATCCCCCGCCCCAACATTTCCCTCATTAATCTACAAACTTTTCTCGTTAATTTCTTTCAAAATTTTTGTTGAAAATTCAGCTACAGAAATAACATTTTGTTCTCTTGTATCGAGTTTTCTAACTGCTACAGTATTGTCAGAAGCTTCTTTTTCGCCGACAACAAGCATGTACGGAACTTTATCCATCTG
>Ga0210037_1001577_pt1 | contig 13523 bp, 12 predicted proteins | sample CryGey08umfilter_3_FD_185451 | JGI IMG/M metagenome (GOLD analysis project Ga0210037, IMG submission 185451) | Groundwater microbial communities from aquifer in Utah, USA - Crystal Geyser 4/9/14 0.8 um filter (SPAdes) (version 3) | ecosystem: Environmental > Aquatic > Deep subsurface >...
ACGGTTCACCATAAACTTGCGTCCATGCCACACCGCGCAACAGCGCGCCGCCACCCCATAATAGAACGAGTGCCAGCAGGGCGATGCGCCCCTGATTATTCCAACGCCAGCGCCACATTAGCGCCAGCAATGCCGCACTCAGCGCCGCTGCCAGCGACACACCATATACGCCGAACAGTGGCGCGTAGCCCGCCAGCGGACTATCGGCATGCGCATAACCCAGCGTCAACCAGGGAAAGCCGGTAAAAATCATGCCGCGCAGCCATTCGATCAGCACCCAGGCTGCTGGCATCACCAGCAGCAGGTGCCACATCGGCGTGGCGCGCAAGCGCGCCTGCATAAAACCTGCCAGCGCGGTGAACAAGGCAAGGAAAGCGGCAAACGACAACGTGGCAAACAGAGCCAGATACATCGGCATATAGCCATAATCGTGCAACGAGACATATATCCAGCTGATGCCCGCAGCAAACAAACCCAGACCGAAAGCAAAGCCCAACTCTGCCGCCGCGCGCGGTGATTTGGCGCGCCCCCACAACACGAATAACACCGCCTGCGCCAGCACCGGAATGAAAAACAGCCCGAACGGCGCGAAGCCAAACACGCACAACGCCCCAGCCAGAACGGCTGCCACATTTTCTTTATTCAATAAACTCATGCAAGGATTCCGTCATTTGAGAAATTGCAAAACCCGCGCAGCATAACCGATACTCCGCCCCTGCCGCCAATGCTGACACAACAAGGGGTGCGACAATATGTCGCAGGGTCATGCTCAAATAATTTGCTACCATCTTCTGGCGATTTTGCTAAACCTCACTATGGAGCGCCATCAACATGAAACTCAAACTACTCTGTGCCGCGCTGTTATGCGCCAGCAGCCAGGCCTACGCCTCGTGCGGCTCGTCATTTTGCACGATGAACACTCACTGGGACACGCAAGGCCTGGTAAATGATGAAGGCTTGCGCATTGATTTGCGCTATTCCTACGCCAAGGCGAACACCCCGCGCGTCGGCGCGTCCAAGGTTGTCAATGACCCTACCTTGTCGCCAGGCGGTGAAGTGGAAAATATGCGCACCATCAACCAATCGCTGAACCTCGATTTCGATTACGCGTTTAACCGTCAGTGGAGCGTTGCAGTAGGTCTGCCACTGGTGATGCGTGACCATGCGCATACCGTGGCCGATGGTCTTGGAGGTTATACCGCCGAACAGAACAAATTCACCGAACTCGGCGATATTCGCGTCGTCGGTAACTACAAACTGGATTCCGGCGATCATCTGTCCGGGAGTGGTGTGCGCTTTGGCGTGAAACTGCCTACCGGCAAGGCAAATTGGGAATTTGTACCCGGCGCGGGTCCTGCTGAAGGCGGCTTGCAACCCGGCACGGGCAGCACCGATGCGATTCTGGGCGCGTACTACCATCAGGATGTGGCCAACTCGCCGTGGGGCTGGTTTGTCAGCGGACAGTTGCAAACTGCCATAAACACGCGCGACGGCTACCGTCCGGGCAATGAGGTATCACTCGATCTCGGCGCACACTACACCCTTGCACCCGCGTTGACAGGATTGCTGCAACTCAATGCCAATTTCAAGGAACGCGACAGCGGCAACGGTGCGAAGGTAAACCCACACTCAGGCGCACACAGCTTGAGCCTCAGCCCAGGTTTGAGCTTTGCCGTCGCCCCCACGACCCGGCTATATGGCTTTGTGCAACTGCCTATTTATCAATATGCGAATTCTGATCCGACCTGGTTGCCTGGTGACCCGGTTTATGGCCAGCTAACCGCACCGTGGTCGCTGTCATTGGGCATCAGCCAAACTTTTTAAGAACCATTACCTATCTGGATAACGCGGCCTTGTGCCGCACCTTTACAACATTAGCGCGGCCTTGTGCCGCACCTTTACATTATCAGCGCGGCCTCGTGCCGCACTTTCACAACATCAGCGCGGCCTCGTGCCGCGTTTTTGCATTTTAATTTCGCCGTGCACGCCGGTTTGTGCTTAAATCGCGCCTCATCTCAATTGCCACCTTACAAACTCATGGAAAAAATCCGACTCTCCAAACGCATGTCCGAACTCGGCCTGTGCTCGCGCCGCGAAGCGGATGTGTATATCGCCAAAGGCTGGGTAGAGGTTGACGGCGAAACCGTCAGCGAACTCGGCAGCAAGGTCTATCCCACCCAACACATTACCTTGCGCACTGCGGCGCAAGCCACCCAGGAGCAGCGCGTCACCATATTGATCAACAAGCCGGTCGGCTATGTCTCCGGGCAAGCGGAACACGGTTACAAACCTGCCTCCGCGCTGCTGGACGAAGCGACCCACTGGGCGGAAGACGAATCCCCGACCAAATTTCATCGCAGCCAGTTTCTCGGCCTCGCTCCCGCAGGCCGTCTGGACATTGATTCACAAGGCTTGTTGATCCTCACCCAGGATGGGCGTGTCGCAAAACATCTGATAGGCGAAGATTCCAAAGTGGACAAGGAATATCTGGTGCGGGTGAAAGGCAAACTGGGGGACAGCGGGCTGGCGCTGCTCTGTCAGGGACTGAAACTGGATGGCGAATATCTGAAACCCGCCAAAGTCACTTGGCAAAATGAAGACCAGTTACGCTTCGTGCTGCGCGAAGGCAAGAAACGCCAGATCCGCCGCATGTGTGAACTGGTGGGATTGACCGTCACCGGACTGAAACGTATCCGTATCGGCAAGATAAAACTGGGCAATCTGCCGCTGGGACAGTGGCGTTATCTGGGCGAAAACGAACAGTTTTAACCGCGTAGGGCGGAACGCGTAGCGGTTCCGCCGCAGGGAAATACACCTTAGGCGTAGCCCCGTTGGGGCTTCCACCTACCAGACGGCTTGGCGGATCAATTCCGGTAACTCGGCCTGCTGGTGCAGTACCGCGCCCAGCACGATCAGCGCGGGCGCGCCGACCTGATGCACGACTTCGGGTAATTGCGCCAAGGTGGTGTGAACTTTTTGCATGTTGGGCAAAGAGACATTGCTGATGAGTGCGGCGGGCGTACTGCCCGATAAACCCCGCCGCATCAGCGCTGCGGCGATTTCTGCCGCCTGACCGGAGGCCATGTACAGCACGGCGGTATCGGCGGTCAACACGCTGTGCGCCCAGTCGCTGACCGATTCTGCTTCACCGACGCGCGGCGTGACGAACACTACGTTGCGGCTCACGCCGCGCCGGGTGAGCGACACGCCCAGTTCAGCCGCTGCCGCCAAGGCTGAGGTGATGCCGGGAACGATTTCATACGCGATACCAGCGGCTTGCAACGCGGCGATTTCTTCCTGCGCGCGCCCGAAAATCATCGGGTCGCCACCCTTGAGGCGCACCACGACAGCATGACGCTGTGCCGCTTCGACCAGCGCGCGGTTGATGAAACGCTGATCGGTAGAGAGCTGGCGGCAGCGTTTGCCGACCGCGATCAACTGCGCGTCGGGCCTGGCCATCGCCAGCAATTCCGGCTGCACCAGCGCGTCATACAGCACTGCGTTGGCTGATGCCAGCAGACGCGCGCCGCGCAGCGTAATCAAATCCGCCGCACCCGGCCCCGCCCCAATCAGATAGACTTTTCCCATAAAAATCAATAGGTTAAATAAATCAGCAGATCATCCCCGCCGCAACGGTGTTGTTGGTCGCTTCGTCAATCACGATGAAGCTGCCTGTCGCACGGTTACGGGTGTAAGAATCGAACACCAGCGGTTTCTGCGTCTTCAGCGTGACATGAGCGATGTCGTTCATGTTCACCGTGGGGTTTTCGTGGTGTTCGAGCGTGTTCACATCCACGCGGTAATCCAGGCTGGAAACCAGGCATTTCACCACGCGCGAGGTGTGTTTGATGATGTACTTGCGGTTCTTGTCCATCGGCGTTTCGGATAACCAGCACAACATCGCGGTGAATTGCTGGGCGACAGTCGGCATCAATTCGGCTTTGACCAACATGTCGCCGCGCGAAATATCAATCTCGTCAGTCAATGTGAGTGCAACGGACTGCGGCGCGGCAGCTGTCTTCAAGCTGCCGTCGTAAGTGACGATGTCCTTGACCCGGGTGGTGCGCCCCGCTGGCAGGAGGGTGACTTCATCTCCCACCGCCACCTGCCCCGCCTCGATACGCCCCATAAAGCCACGAAAATCATGGTGTTCGCCCGTTTGTGGGCGGCATACCCATTGCACCGGAAAACGGAAATCGCGAGTGTTTACGTCCTGGTCTATTACCACGCTTTCCAGTTTGTCCATCAATGTCGGCCCCTGATACCAGTCCATCGCCTCGCCACGTTCCACCACCATGTCGCCGACCAGCGCAGACAGTGGGATGAAGGTCACTTCGTGCAGATTCAGTTGCGCGGCAAACTGGCGGTATTCGGCAACAATCTCGTCAAAGCGTTGTTGCGAATAATCCACCATATCCATCTTGTTTACCGCCACCACGATGTGCGGCACACCGACCAGACTGGCGATGAAAGTATGACGGCGCGTCTGGGTCAACACGCCACGGCGCGCATCAATCAGAATCACGGCGAGGTTAGCCGTGGAAGCTGCGGTCACCATGTTGCGCGTGTATTGCTCATGCCCCGGCGTATCGCCGATGATGAATTTGCGTTTTGGCGTAGCGAAATAACGGTACGCCACGTCTATGGTGATGCCCTGCTCGCGCTCGGCTTGCAAACCATCAGTCAACAGGGAAAGATCCACCGCCGCCATGCCGCGTTTTTCGCTGGTCTTGGAAATCGCCGAAAATTGGTCTTCAAAAATAGACTTGGAGTCGTACAGCAAACGCCCGATCAGCGTGCTCTTGCCGTCATCCACGCTACCGGCGGTGATAAAACGTAATAATTGTGTTGTGTCGTTCATAATGTAACCTCATAAAATCTGTAGTGTCATTCCGGCGCAGGCCGGAACCCAGCGGTTTTATTCAACATGCCTTTTGGCTTTGTCCCGCGTTGCGGGAAGTTCTTTTCTGACCGGATTCCCGCCTGCGCGGGAATAACGATCCTAGAAGTACCCTTCTTTTTTGCGCAATTCCATTGAGGCTTCGGAAGTCTGGTCGTCCATGCGGGTCGCGCCTCGTTCGGTGATACGCGTGATGGCCGTCTCGGCGATGATTTCTAGCGCATTGCTGGCAGTAGATTCGACCGGCGCCGTACAGGTCATATCGCCCACGGTACGGAAACGCACCGAAACCATTTCAATTTTTTCGCCAGGCCTGGGTTGCACCAGATGCGACACGGGAATGACGTTATCGCCCCGGCGTATCACTTCGCGCTCATGCGCGTAGTAGATGCTGGGAATGTACAAATTCTCGCGGTCTATGTATTCCCAGATGTCCATCTCCGTCCAGTTGGAAATCGGGAACACGCGCATGTTTTCGTCGTTGTGTACGCGAGTGTTGTAGATGTCCCACAGCTCGGGACGCTGATTTTTCGGATCCCATTGGCCGAATTCGTCGCGGAACGAGAAGATGCGTTCCTTGGCGCGCGCCTTTTCTTCGTCGCGGCGCGCCCCGCCCATGCAGGCATCAAAACCGAACTCGGCAATGGTTTCCAGTAAGGTCACCGACTGGTACGGGTTGCGCGGCAAATCGGGATCCTTGATGATAATCGTGCCCTTGGCAATCGAGCCTTCCAGCGAACGCACAATCAGTCGTTCGCCCAGGTCGGCAGCCAGCTTGTCGCGGGCTTTGATGACTTCCGGGAAATTATGCTCGGTATCAATATGTACCAGCGGGAACGGGAACTTGCACGGGCGGAACGCCTTCTCCGCGAGGCGCAGCATCACGATGGAATCCTTGCCGCCGGAAAACAGCAGCGCGGGATTTTTACATTCCGCCGCGACCTCGCGCATGATGTGGATGGATTCGGACTCCAGCACATCCAAATGGGTAAAAGTTGGGTTGCTCATCTTTATCTTCTTTCTGTTAACTCAAATTCTTTTCACGCTGTCATTCACAATAAGCCGGGAATAGCACTATTTTGGTCTGCTAATCCCGCTGACATGTAGACCACATTCTTTGCCATCCGCGCTCTCCCACCACCAGCGTCCCGAACGGATGTCTTCGCCTGGCGTGACGGAACGGGTGCAAGGCGCACAACCTATGCTGGGGTAAAACCTGTCGTGCAGCGCATTGTAAGGCACTTCGTTTTGCTTGATGTACTGCCAGACTTCGGCGTTAGTCCAGTCCAGCAGCGGGTTGAATTTATGCAAACCTTGCTCGGCATCAAAGGCGGAAAATTCCAGGCTGCCGCGCGTGACGGCCTGATCGCGGCGCATCCCGGTAATCCATGCGCCTTTACCCGCCAGCGCACGCTTGAGCGGTTCGACTTTGCGGATATAACAGCAACCTTTGCGATTCTCCACGCTGTCGTAAAACCCATTCACGCCATTTTTTTCGACATATGCCTCAACGGCTGGCGCAGCGGGAAAATAGATTTTGAGCGGCGCGTTGTAGTGTTCCCGCACCGCTTGCATCAGGTTATAGGTCTCTTGCGGCAAGCGTCCGGTATCCAGGCTGAACATCTCAATATCCGGCTGATACTTGGCGATCAAATCGGTCAGTACCATATCCTCCGCACCCAGGCTATTGGCGAAACACACCGGCGAGAAATCCCGCACTGCGTCAGCCAGCAGTTGTTTGACTTGCGCTACTTTTTGCGCCAATTCACTCATACCTTGACTCCGCGATGTACGCGCCTGAACAGCGGCACTTTTTGGTCCACCGAAGCCTGATAGGTTTCAGAGAAATCGCTCAAACCTTTCAGCACCTCATGGATGTCCTTGTCTGGGCGCGGCACAAAGGCATCGAAACCGACGCGCTGCAAATAGAACATCTGGTCGCGCAACACCTCGCCTATCGCCCGCAATTCCCCTTGGTAACCCAATCGCTCACGCAAATGATAGGCGATGGAATACCCGCGCCCATCGGCAAACCTGGGGAAGTCCACCGCGATCACCTGAAATCTTGCGATGTCGCCCTGCAAGTCTTCTGCTGTTTCACTGCTTTCCAGCCAGACACCCAGCTCGGCACGCGTTTTGAGCGTGTCACGCTGCGCCTGCCACACCTTGAGCGGCACGATGACTTTGCCACTGGGTACACTCACGCTGTCCGGCGCATCCTGTTCATTCAGCCGTAAAATGCGCCAATCATCTTCGACTACTGTCTTGTTTTTAATGATCATTTCTAAAACCTCGGCGAATAATAGGGCAACTCGTAGGGCGTACCCTGTTTCAACAAGTCGTATATGGGTCCGGCCAATTCTGCATCGTCTTCGACCGGGGTCGCATAAACATATGCCTTGAATGGCTCAAAGCCCAGTCGGCGCACGGTATCTATGAAACGCTCGTCGTCAAAACGCTCGTCCACATACACTTGCAACAGGCGCGCGATCACTTCCGGGATTTGCCCGAATTTGAACGATTTGCCGATGATTTTGCCGATGGAACTGGTGTTACCCTGCGCGCCGCCAATAGATACCTGATACCACTCCTCGCCATCCTTATCCACGCCCAGAATACCGATATGGCCGATATGGTGGTGCGCGCAGGCATTCACGCAACCTGAAATATTCAGGTCCAGTTCGCCGATGTCGTGCAGGAAATCAAAGTTATCGAAACAGGCGGCAATCGCACGAGCCAGCGGAATGGAGCGCGCGTTCGCCAGTGAGCAAAAATCGCCGCCGGGGCAGCTGATGATGTCGGTCAACAGCCCGATATTCGGCGTTGCCATGTCCCGCTCTGTCGCCGCCTGCCAAAGCGTGAACAAATCGGCTTGTCTGACATCCGCCAGCACCAGATTCTGTTCATGCGTGATACGCAACTCGCCAAAGCTGAAACGCTCGGCCAGTTCGGCTGCGGCCTCCATCTGTTGCGCGGTTGCATCGCCCGGTGCCATGCCGGGTTTCTTCAGCGACAACACCACCGAAGCATAACCCGATACCTTGTGCGGCTTGACGTTGCGTTGCAGCCAGTTGGCAAAAGCCGTGTTGCCGGGTTGCGCGGCAGCCACATCGCTATCCGCCAGTGTTGCATAGCTGGGTGCGGTGAAGCAGGCTGCGACGCGCTCCAATTCCTCCACGGTCAGTGTGCAAGGACCGTCTTTGGTGAACTTCCAGTCTGCTTCCACCTGCCGCCTGAATTCCTCGATGCCGATCTCTTTCACCAAAATCTTGATGCGCGCCTTGTACATGTTGTCACGGCGACCGTGTTCGTTATAGACGCGCACGATGGATTCCAGATAAGTGATGGCGTGCTGCCAGGGCACAAAGGCGCAAATCTCCGTGCCGATGACCGGGGTGCGCCCCAGACCACCACCGACCAGCACGCGAAAACCGACTTCTCCCTGCGCGTTTTTCACCACTTGCAAACCCACATCGTGTACCGCGATGGCAGCGCGATCCGTCATGGCACCGGTCATGGAAAACTTGAATTTACGCGGCAAATAGGCAAATTCGGGATGGAAGGTACTCCACTGGCGCAGAATCTCCGCGTAGGGTCGCGGGTCAACAATTTCATCTTTTGCCACACCGGCAAACTCGTCGCAGGTGATGTTGCGGATGCAGTTGCCGGAAGTCTGCGTGGCGTGCATTTCCACCGTTGCCAGATCGGCCAGAATATCCGGCGCATCCGGCAGCTTGATCCAGTTGAACTGGACGTTCTGGCGGGTGGTGAAATGCCCGTAGTCGCGGTCGTACTTGCGCGCGATGTGCGCGAACATGCGCATCTGCGCGGCACTCAGCAGTCCGTAAGGCACGGCGATGCGCAGCATGTAAGCATGAATCTGCATGTACAGGCCGTTTTGCAGGCGCAGCACGCGGAACTCGTCTTCCGTCAGTTCATTGGACAAGCGGCGGCGCACCTGGTCGCGGAACTGCGCGACACGCTCGGCGACCATCTGGTGATCGAATTGGTCGTAACGATACATTTAGTTTTCCCCGGTAGCTGCGGGTGGATAGGCTTTCGACACGGGCAACAGCAACGCGGCGGCCAGCGGGAACTTTGCGCCGTAAGCCAGAATGTGCGCGACATCCGCATCTTCGTCGTGGCGCAGCGCAGCACCGATATAAGCGTATTCGCCCGTTTGCCCGACCACCACGCCGATGCGTCCGCCGCAGCCGTTGAACCAGCTTACCTGCTTGGGTTGATTGACTTTATTTTCACTCATGACTTTTCCTTATTTGTAGAACACCATCTTCAGACCAATAATCAACAGCATCATTGCCAGCAAGGGACGCAATACCCTTTCGGGTACTTTGGCGCTTAAATGGCTACCGATATAAATGCCGGGCAACGAACCCAGCAACAAACTGCCCAGCAACACCAGATCCACAGTACCCAGCGCCAAATGCCCCATGCCTGCCAAAGCCGTCAGCGGCACGGCGTGGGCAATGTCGGTGCCGACGATTTTAACCGCAGGCAGACGCGGGTATAAAAATAACAGCGCAACCGTACCCAACACGCCTGCCCCTATCGAAGACACCGTCACCAGCGACCCCACCACCACGCCCGTCGCAATGGTTGCAGTGGGCAGATAACGATGGTGCAACTCGTACATCGTGCCATCGCGGCGACGGCCAATCTTCATGATTTGCTCCTTGAACAACAGCACCACCGCCGTCAGCAGCAAGGCGACGCTCAACACGCTAGTCACCACGCTGCGCAAGGTCTTCTCGTCCAACGCCAGATATTTCAGCATCAGGATGGTCACCAGCGCGGCGGGCAAACTGCCCATCGCCAACAGCCCGACCACTTTCCAGTCCACCGTGCCACGCTTGCTGTGTACCCACGCGCCCATTGTCTTGGTCAGCGAAGCGTATAACAAGTCAGTGCCTACGGCAGTTGCGGGAGATACCCCAAAGAACAATACCAGCAAAGGTGTCATCAGCGAGCCGCCGCCCACCCCCGTCACCCCGACAATCAAACCCACGCCAAAACCCGATACCGTGTACAGCCAATCCATCAAAAACCACCCCAACGGGCATGACAAATATGCCAAGCCAAATAATTAAACCTTATCATACCCACTTCCCTCTCCCCTGCCCTTCCCCGCATACAAAGGAAAAAACCAACGAATCGCTGCGCGAGCTTCCTGTTTTCTAATTCAGGCGCGCATCTTATCCTAACGGCATCAATAATCTTAATGGTTTTCTGTTAAGATTTTATAACCAAATAGCATATAGACCGAAATACAACCTACCCGACAGGAAACCCGGCCTCGCCATGAACCTTCAACAACTGCGTTATTTCAATGAAATCGTCAGGCGCGACCTGAATATCTCCGCTGCGGCTGCGTCACTGTTTACCTCGCAACCCGCTATCAGCAAACAGATCAAGCTCTTGGAAGAGGAACTGGGCATCCAGATTTTTCTGCGCAACGGGAAACGCATCACCGCCCTGACTGAGCCCGGCAAAGGCTTGCTTGCCATCGCGCGGCGCATGTTGCTGGACGCGGAAAACTTCAAACAGTTTGCCGATGAATTCCATTCCAAAGATAGCGGTCACCTGACCCTCGCCACCACCCACACCCAGGCTCGCTATGCTTTGCCGCCCGTCGTAAAACAGTTTATCGAGCGTTACCCCAAGGTCAAATTGGGCTTACACCAGGGCAACCCGACGCAGATCGCCCAGCAGGTATTGAACGGCGAGGCGGACATCTGCATCGCCACCGAGAGCCTGACGCTGTATGACGGACTGGTCACGCTGCCCTGCTACGAATGGCATCACTGCGTGATTACCCCGCCGGATCATCCGCTCTTGCAAGAACCGGAACTCACGCTGGATGCCATCGCGCGCTATCCCATCATCACCTACGACCACGCCTTCTCAGGGCGCAGCAAAATCAATGATGCCTTTGAAAAAGCGGGCATCGTTCCCGACATCGCGCTCACCGCGATTGATGCCGACGTGATTAAAACCTATGTAGAACTGGGTTTGGGGATAGGCATACTCGCGGAAATCGCCTTCATCCCGGATCGCGAACCGCATCTGCGCCGCATGAATGCCCGGCATCTGTTCAAGCCCAGCACCACCCGCATCGCAATACGCAAAAACGAATACCTGCGCGGTTATACTTACGACTTCATCGCACTGTTTGCACCGCACCTGACCGCCGAAGTCGTCAACCGTGCCATGCATCTGGCGAATTTACCTGAACAAGATTGATGACAGGGGTGCCGATTTATTCTCCCTATCGCTTATTTTAATTAAAAATACAATAAAATCAAAAAGTTACATTTAATCCCGTGCGGGCATGGCAAATAAATCAACGCTTCCCCAGCAAAAAATTAACCCAAGAAAAACAATGAACGATACCCTCAAGCTCATCCAGTCTCACCGCAGTATCCGCAGCTATACCGACCAGGCCGTCAGCGCTGCCATGCTGGACGAGATCATCCGTGCCGCCTGGCGCGGACCGACTTCGATGAACGCGCAGGAAATTTCACTGGTGGTGGTACGCGATGCCGCGAAACGCGCGCGTATCGCCGAGATTGCCGGCGGTCAAGCGTGGATCGCGCAAGTGCCCGTTTTTATCACACTGGTGATTGATTTCCACAAGACCTGCCTCGGCGTTGGGAAAGCCGGACAGACGCAGATCATCCAGGAAAGCATGGAAGGTTTTGGCGTGGCGGCAGTGGACGCAGGCATCACGCTGGCCAACCTGATGACCGCCGCACGTTCGCAAGGCCTCGGCATCGTGCCGATAGGCGGCATACGCCGCAACCCGCAAGCGATGATAGACCTGCTCGAACTCCCACCGCTCACCTTCCCGCTGGTCGGCTTGTGTCTCGGTCACATCGCCGTTGACGCGCCCCAAAAACCGCGCATGGACATCCGCACCTTCTGCCACTTTGAGCGCTACGATGACAGCAGTTACGCCGCCGCGATTGACGCTTACGACGAAACCATCATGGCATACTGGCAACAACTTGGCCGCAGTGATGGCATCACTTGGTCGCAGAATCTGGGCAACAGCCTGAAACAGGTCTATTTTCCCGAAGTCAAACCCGTGGCGGCGAAACAAGGCTTGTTGAACGACAAATAATCGCGTTCAGAAAATAGCACGCTTGGAAAAATCCTTGGGGCGGAAGCCCAGGGCGGCGAGTACGGCGAAATAGACCACCACCCCGCCGGCCACCAGCGCCGCCAATCGGCTGACACGCGACCACGGGTTGCTGACTAACCAGCTATCCTGTGTTCCCATGCCGAACCAAAGCAGCAAGCCCAGCGCCAGCATCGCCAGCGCGATCTTGGCGAAAAATTTTGCCCAGCCGGGTTCGGGTTGGTAGATGCCGCTCTTGCGCAGGTAATAAAACAGGATGGCGGAGTTCAGGCAAGCGCCGAGGCCGATGGACAAGGCCAGACCCGCGTGGGCTATCCAGCCGATGAATAGCGCGTTCATCGCTTGCGTCGCAATCAGCGTGACGATACCAATCTTGACCGGGGTCTTGATGTTCTGTCTGGCGTAAAAACCGGGGGCGAGAATTTTCACCAGTATCAATCCGATTAGCCCGACGCTGTAACCGACCAGCGCCTGACTGGTCATCAATACATCGTTTGCGACGAATGCGCCACGCTGGAAAAAGGTGGACAACAGCGGCACGGCCATCAACCCTAGCGCCAATGCGGACGGCAGCGCCAGCATAAAGGTCAGGCGCAAGCCCCAATCCAGCAGCCTGGAATATTCAGCCGTATCGTTGTTGGCATGGCATTTGGAAAGCGAGGGCAGCAATATCGTCCCCAGTGCCGCGCCCAACATGCCGGAGGGAAACTCCATCAGGCGGTCGGCGTAATACAGCCAGGAGACACTGCCCGCAACCAGAAACGATGCAAAAATAGTGTTAATAATCAAGCTAATCTGTGAGATAGAGACACCGAACATGGCCGGCCCCATCTGTTTGATGACGCGCCACATGCCCTCGTCTTGCCAACTGAAACGCAAGGTCGGCAACAGGTCTATTTTCTTCAGGAAAGGCAGTTGGAAGGCAAGTTGCACGATGCCCGCGACAAACACCGCCCAGGCCAGCGCCATGATGGGCGGATGGCAATAGGGGGCTAACCACAGCGCGCCGCCGATGAAACAGATATTCAGCAGGATGGGCGCGAAGGCCGGCACCCAGAATTTGTTATAAGTGTTGAGGATCGCCGCCGCTACCGCCACCAGCGAGATGAAGAAAATATAAGGCGAAGTGAAGCGCAGCAGTTGTACGGTGAGGTCGAATTTCTCGGCATCCTTGACGAAACCGGGGGCACTGATATACACCAGAATCGGTGCGGCAATAATGCCTACCAGCGTGACCACGAACAGAATCAGCGCCAGCATGGTGGTGACATGATCCACCAGCAGCCGGGTTTCCTCGTGGCCGCGCCGGTTGCGATATTCACCGAAAATCGGCACAAATGCCTGCGAGAAAGCACCTTCGGCAAACATGCGGCGTAACAAATTAGGCAGCTTGAAGGCGACAAAGAAGGCATCGGTCGCCATGCCCGCGCCAAACACGCGCGCGATCAGCACGTCGCGCGCAAA
>Ga0210037_1001590_pt1 | contig 13440 bp, 10 predicted proteins | sample CryGey08umfilter_3_FD_185451 | JGI IMG/M metagenome (GOLD analysis project Ga0210037, IMG submission 185451) | Groundwater microbial communities from aquifer in Utah, USA - Crystal Geyser 4/9/14 0.8 um filter (SPAdes) (version 3) | ecosystem: Environmental > Aquatic > Deep subsurface >...
GCAGTTCTCGCCTCGGTATGTCTCCGTCACGGACGATGCGGTCAGCGCAGAAACTCTATGAAAAAGGTTTTATCACCTATATGCGTACCGATAGTATTTCTCTGTCCGAAACTGCTTTGCCAGAAATACTCACTGTTGTAGAGAAAGCATTCGGTGAAAAATATCTCTGTCCTCGTCACTATCAAACAAAAAGTAAAAATGCTCAGGAGGCACACGAAGCAATCCGTCCCACCGATCCCAAGAAAAAGACTGCTGGTTTTACAGAAGATGAGAAGAAACTCTACACACTGATTCGCAATCGTACTCTCGCCTCACAAATGAGCGATGCTGAAATACTCCGAACCAAAATTATCGCCAATACGACTGATAGAACTCTTCCAAACTTCTCTGTGAGTGGATCACATCTTTTGTTCGATGGCTGGCTGGCTCTCGATACTTCGGCACGCAGTGATGATGTGGAAGTGCCACTCGTCTCCCCTTCTGACCCACTTGATCTCAGGAACATCACATCAGAAGAGAAACAAACTGATCCACCACAAAGATATTCTGAAGCTGGCCTCGTGAAAGAACTCGAAAAACGAGGTATCGGACGACCAAGTACCTACGCTTCTATCGTCAAAACGATTCAGGACCGCGCATATGTCGAAAAAGAAGGCAAGGCTCTCAAAGTAACCGATACCGGTATGGTCGTCGATGATTTTCTCTTTCAGCATTTCGAACAGATGGTATCAGAAACTTTCACTGCAAAAATGGAAGACGAACTCGACGATATCGCGAGTGGTGATCGCGAATACCAGAAAACTCTTGAGGATTTTTATACCCCCTTTGCCAAAGAAGTAAAAAGCAAAGATACTCTCGAGAAAGTGACCAATATGGGTGAAGCACCAGCAGGTACTCTTTGTCCAAAATGTACATCTTCGATGGTTATCAAATTGGCACGCAATGGAAAGTTTTTCAGTTGCTCGCGTTTTCCAGACTGCGATGGTGCTCTCACCCTCGAAGGCAAAGAAATAGAACCACCCAAAGAAACTGGTGAAGCTTGTCCGAAATGTAAAGACGGAAAACTGATGGAACGTGAAGGACGTTTCGGAAAATTTGTTGCCTGCTCCAATTATCCCAAATGCAAATTCATCAAAAAAGATGAAAATGCTCTTCCTTCGACTGATATTGATTGCCCTGTGTGTAAAAAAGGGAAAATGACCGAACGGCGTGGACGTTTCGGTATTTTCTACAGTTGTTCCAATTATCCTGATTGCAAGAATGCTATCAAAGCCAAACCAACCGGTAATCTCTGCGATCTGTGTGGTTCACTGATGATGGAAGGCACGAAGACCATTCCTGAGCGCTGTAGCAAGAAAGAATGCCCTAATCATCGTCCGGACAAACTAAGGAAGGAGTAAAAAATATTATCAGCGTGCAAAAAACAGACAGTGATCATACTCACACTGTCTGTTTTGTTCACGCTTTGATGGAGGAAGAAAGATTAGTATTTGATACAACGAACAGAGCGGTATGTGTTTTGCGGAACGGAAGTATTGCTAAGCGCAGGAGAAGTATTTTGAAGCACTGCTACTGTTGCATTTGCTCCTGATATACTAGAGGTCCAATAATGAGCATAATAACCACGCGTGTTAGGGGCCATATCTCCTGATGCATCTGCAGAGCCAGCTGGAAAGGCCTTAAAGAGACTGAGGTCTGTATTCAGATTTGGATCAGTAGCATTGAATGTATACGGATACCATGCTGACCAGAGAGTACTTTTAAGATTGCTTCCTTGGGGGGTGCCGTCTGTCTTAAAAGAAGTCTTAAGATTATTAAAATCACTCGGAAGAGGAATATACCAGTTTGGCGGGCAGATACCTTGCACGCGAGGAGCAGATGCTGTAGGGAGGTCAGTGTCCATCACCGTATTCCAATCATACAGTCTTTGTTCTGGAAAAGCATGCCCGGTGCCTCCAGTCGGAGGATTAGTTACCACAGTCATTTCTTCATTATTTAGTTTATCTCCGGAAGCAGTATCATAATTAAGATCCTCTGTCATCCAGCAATGAGGTACTCCGGCTGTTATAAAAGTCGATGCCGGATATGTCACTCCACCATATTCCACCTGGTGACAGGTTGGAGTAATGTTTATCTCGATAGCACGGTTATTGGTACCATATAAACTCTGAAACTTCACCTTCCGTACCGCATCATGCCAGTTGGTATCATCACAAGTGACGACAGTATCATTAATATCATAAAACTTCGCTGTGTAAGTACCATCTGTCGTGCTACCACTCATAACGAACCCAATACATGATGAACTAAGAGAAGTAGCTAACATAGCAAGAGTTTGATACGGGTCTGGGTCTCCTGGCGTGGTATATATTTTCTGAAGCATCCTTTCAAGGATGCTGTCGGCTGACTGAAAAGCGATGTTGGAACTTTTGCTCGAGAGCGAAGATTTTCTCGCGATGGCTGAGATGGTAGCGAGCGATACAGCACTCATCAGAAGAAATGAAAGTACAACGAGTGAGAACACCAGTGCAGAACCTTTGTAGTAACGATGCATAAGCATAAACATTATTTTTCTTTGAGTATACCACATCTCACAAAAGGAATCTATAGCTCAACCAAGTTTTTTGTATACTAATGTAAGCATAAAAAATATAACACTCAGCATCACGATAGTTGCGCCCGCAGGAATATCAAACAAAAACGAGAAAATAATACCGAAGAAGACAGAAAGAAGAGAAAAGAGAATGGAAAGAAAGAGCGCCTGCTTGAACCCACGAGCGATCTGGAGCGCCGATACCGATGGTAAGATAAGCAGAGCCGAAACAAGCATCACTCCCACGACCTTGATAGAAAGTACGACGGTAACGGCTGTGAGGAGCGTCAGCAAGATATTGATAAAATTTGTATGAATGCCTGTTGTTTTGGCATATTCCTCATCAAAAGTCGCGGAAAAAAGATCCCAGTAGAAAAAGTAAAGCATAGAAAGTACGAGAAACGAAAGCGTCACCGAAAATATCACTTCGGTCTCACTGATAGCGAGGATATTACCAAAAAGATAACTGAAGAGGTCAACATTGAAACCTTTGGAAAGACTGGCGAGGATGACTCCTCCTGAGATACCAACCGCTGATACGATGCCAATAGAAGCATCACCATACACTTTTGCCTTCTCAGTAATTTTCAGTATGAAGTAAGAGCCGATCATCACTACCGGTACCGCAATGTAGAGAGGATACACCCCGAAGAAGAGTCCGAGTGCAATCGCTCCAAAACTTACGTGCGACAAGCCGTCTCCGATGAGCGACATCCGACGAAGAACCAGAAACATACCGAGTGTCGCACACGTCAGCGCCACAAAACCTCCAGCGATGAAAGCCTTCTGTATGAACGCGTATTCAAAAAAAGTGAAAAAGGATGTGTCAATCATTGGAATGAGAATAATGAATATGATATTGATGCTTCGAATCACGAAACTCTTTTTTTTGAAAAAAGTTTTCTACGGTTCCGAAATACATCACTTTTCTATCAAGATACAGAATCTTGCTCGCATAACGCTGGATGTACGAAGTATCGTGAGTGATGAAAAGAATCGTAATCCCCTTCTTCTGATTCAGTTCGAGGAGCAGTTCGAAGAAGCCATCTCGTGACTGCGGATCGAGAGCGGTCGATGGTTCATCAAAGATAAGAAGCTCTGGTTTTTGTACGAGGGCCCGTGCCAGAAGCACCCTCTGATACTGTCCCCCTGAAAGTTCCGTGAAAGATTTTTTACGGAGATCACCGATACCGAGTTCTTCCAATATTTCCCGCACTGCTTTCTTATCTGCTTTGGTCACTTTTTTTGGAAAGCTTTTTTCTGATATGAGTCCCAAAAGCACCACCTCTTCTACGACCGCTGGAAACAGCGGATTGACAGAAACATTCTTCTGCGGAAGATATCCAATACTTTGCCATTTTGCAAATTTCTTCTGAGCTTCTCCGAAGAGAGAAACCGCTCCTGAAAAAGACGGAATAAGTCCAAATATGGCTTTTATAAGGGTTGTTTTCCCTGCACCATTGGGTCCTGCTATACCGACAAAATCGCCCTGCTCGACAGAAAATGTAACACCATCTAGGGCAATGCTTTGCTCATAACGGACACCGAGGTTTTCGACGGACAATATATTCATATTTTTTTATTCACACTGAAGACCTTCTGTGAGACTTGCTCTATTTGCTTCCATAATATCGAGGAATGATACGCCACTTTCGATATCTTCCTTGGAAACATTGTGTGAAGCGTTCAGAAGAAGCATCTTCGCATTGGTTTCCTTCGCGATAGTTTCAGCAATTTTTGGACTCGTCAGCTCTTCATAGAAAACATACTTGATATTGTTTTTCTTCACCTGATCTACGAGTTTGATGAGGTCGCGCGGAGTCGGTTCGGCGTCTGGTGCGAGCCCCTGCGCAGCGAGGTATTCGAGAGCATAGCGATGTGCCAAATATCCGAATGCATAATGCCCACCATATATGACTTCTTTCGTAGCACAATTTTCCAGTGACAATTTGTATTTATAATCAAGCACTATGAACTTCTCCATATAGTCTTCCTCTCTGTTATGATAGTAAGCAGTGTGCAGAGGATCTTTGGCTATCAGAGCACTCGTGAGAGTGTGTATCATTTTCTTATCATTATCGAAGTCGAGCCAGATATGCGGATCAAGGCCGTTTGCTTCGTCTGGCATTCCTGGGGTGAGTTTCATCAAATCTATGCCTATGCTTGCATCTACAGACTGCATATTTTTATTAGTTACTCCTTTGATTATATCTTCTGCCCAGGGCTCCATAAACTTGCCGGTATAGACAAAAAGATCAGAGGCATCAATCCTCACAATATCACTTGGCTTCGGTTCAAAACTATGCGCTTCGACTCCTGGAGGAAGAAGAAGCGTCACATCTACAAAATCTCCACCGATATTTTTCACAAAATCATAGAGTGGAAACAGTGTTGTGACGACAGTAAACTTCTCTTTCGTAGTGCCAACAGACTGTTTTGATCTATTTATACCAAGAGTTATCCCTCCTCCTATGAGAAGCAGTATCGTGATAAAAAATATATATTTTTTCATCATAGACTTTTTTATTCCTGACATTGACACTGTTTACAAAGACCAAAAAACTCAAGCGAATGTCTCAGTATCACGAACCCTTTCTTGCGACTCATTTTCTTCTCTTCAGCGAGTAATTTCTCCTCATTCATATCGATGTCTTCTATTTGCTTGCATTCGAGACAGATGAGGTGATGGTGATGATCACGAGAAGCAAGCTCATAATACTGCTTCCGATCTCCGAGTTGCACAGTGCTAATAATGCCTTTCAATTGAAGTTGTTCGAGTTCTCGATAAACTGTTGTCTTATTCACACCCCTCTTCATAGAAGAGAGTGCCTCAAGCATTTCTGAAACAGAAAGAGGTTCTTCACTTTTTAAAAACATCATCATCAAAGCCATACGTGTCTTCGTCATCCGAAGATTGTTCGCTTTGAGTATATCCATTATTTCTTCTGTGTATTGTTTCATATTTCCATGATAACGCAACTCAGTTGCATTTGTCAAGAAGAAAGAAAGAAGGGGTTGCTCTTGGCCTCATTTGGTCTATACTAAACATAGGCAATGCTTTCTATTATTTGTATTGCCTCACAGATATCTATTCATCTTGTTTTAAAAAAAATATGCCTATCCCTATTGTTATTGATGATGTTTTCAAAGCTATTACAAGACCACTCTCGGGGAGTGATGAGAAGCTTATCTTGGAAGCCTACCACTTTGCAGAAAACGCCCACCGCGGACAAAAACGAAAATCCGGCGCTGACTATATCGTCCACTGCCTCCACGTTGCCAAAACACTGGCTGAAATTGGCATGGACGCGAAAACACTTGTTGCTTCCATCTTGCACGATGTCCCCGAAGATACTGAGATTACACTAGCCGAAATAGAAAAAAAATTTGGAGATGAAGTCGCTTACCTCATCGACGGAATTACCAAGCTCGGAAAGATCAAGCTACGTGGAACGAAAGAAGAATACTATCTCGAAAATCTTCGCAAAATGTTTCTTGCGATGGCCAAAGATATACGTGTCGTCATTATCAAACTGGCAGACAGGCTTCACAATATGCGAACGCTCGAACACCTCCCGCCTGACAAACAGGAACGCATAGCCAGAGAAACGATGGAGGTTTATGCTCCCATTGCCAACCGCCTCGGTATCGGTGAAATCAAAGGAGAGCTCGAAGACCTCTGCTTCAAATATCTCGAACCAGAGCACTATGCAGAAACAAAAAAAATCGAAGAAATGTATCTCCGTGAAGGAGAAAAATATATGCAAAGTGTTATCGCTCTGTTCCGTACCCTCCTCACAAAAGAGAAAATACAGATTCTTGATATAAGCGGACGTACCAAACATCTCTATCGCTTGTATCAAAAACTCAAACGTCACGATATGGACGTTTCTCAGATTTATGATTTCATTGCTATCCGTGTCGTTGTACCAACGATTGCTGATTGTTATGAATCGCTCGGTATCATTCATAGAGAATATCGCCCGATGGTTGGTCGCATCAAAGACTATATTTCTCTCCCAAAACCCAATGGGTATCAATCCCTTCACACGACGGTATTCGGGCCCGATGGTCGTATTCTTGAAATCCAAATCCGCACTCAGAAAATGCATGACGAATCAGAATATGGTATCGCAGCGCACTGGATGTACACTGAAAAAGCACGTCCCAGCTGGCAAAATCTTTTCTTCCGCAGGAAAACCGATACTGTTACCCTTCCCAAAGACCTTACGTGGGTTAAACAACTTCAGGAGTGGCAGAAAGAAGTCGGCCGTGATGACAGAGAATTTGCCGAAGGGCTCAAGATTGAATTTTTCAAGAATCATATCTTTGCATTCACTCCCAAAGGAGATATCATCGACCTGCCAGAAGAAGCAACACCGATCGATTTTGCTTATGCAATCCACAGTGAAATCGGAAATCGTACTGTTGGTGCCAAGGCAGATCGGAAAATGGTGCCACTTGATTATCAAATCAAAAATGGTCAAGTCATAGAAATCATCACCGTCAAAGAAAAGAAAAAGCCAAGTCTCGATTGGCTCGCTTTCGTCAAAACTTCAACAGCAAAATCACGCATCCGCCAAGAACATCGCCACAGCGAGTTTGAAACAGGCAAACAATAAAAGTATTTTCAAGAGTAGAAAGTGAGATTATTATCTCTACTATTATTCTTTTGTCGCACTCATTACTTCTTCAAGCGAAGTAATACCTTGTACAATCTTAAGGAAACCATCTTCTGACATAGTCGACATACCATTCTTCCGTGCCTGAATTTCGAGGGCTTCGGTCGTTGCAGATTCTGTGATGAGTTTGCGTATATCGGTATCCATCGGGAGCACTTCGTAAATACCATTTCGTCCATGATAACCCTCTCCACCGCACTGTTCACAACCAACAGCCTTATAGAATGACACCTCGCTCCAATCCTTCGCTTTTTCAATAAACTTTTTCCCTACGGGGTCATTTTTGAGAAAAGCAAAAATACTTTTGATATCATACGATTTCGAGAGGAGTTCAATTTCTTTCTCAGTCATATGATACTCCTTGCGACATTCGACACACAGACGTCTCACAAGACGCTGAGCGATAATGACGTTCACAGTAGAAGCAATGAGAAATGGCTCTGCTCCCATATCAATCATACGAGGAAGCGTGGCAGAAGCGCTGTTGGTGTGGAGGGTTGAGAGCACGAGGTGTCCTGTCATAGCGGCATGCATGGCAATTTCGAGGGTTTCCTGATCACGAATTTCTCCCACCATAATGATATCCGGATCCTGACGAAGAAGCGAGCGAAGAGCTGCTGCAAACGTCATACCGACTTTTGGATTGATCTGGGTTTGATTAACCCGTGGCATACGATATTCCACTGGATCTTCGACGGTACTCACATTCACTTCAGAAGTATTCAAAATATCCATCACGGTATAGAGCGTCGTTGTTTTCCCAGATCCTGTCGGACCAGTCACGAGAATCATCCCGTTTGGTTTCTTGATTTCACGATGTACTGCTTCGAGAGCAGTACCAGAAAGTCCCATTTTCTCAAGCGTCAATCCTTTGGAAGATTCATCAAGAAGACGCATCACGATTTTCTCTCCATCAAATACTGGGAGCATACTGACGCGGAAAGAAATTTTGTATTCATCGCTTTGGATTTTGAAACGACCGTCTTGAGGGATTCGATGTTCGTCCAGTTTCAGATTGGAAAGCACTTTTATGCGCGCCACGATGCCACCAGCAGTGTCTTTGGGAAGGGTCATCGCATCATGGAGCACACCATCGATACGGTATCTCACGTGCACTTCTTTTTCATCTGGTTCGATGTGGATATCACTCGCAGATTCCAAAATAGCGTGCTTGAGAAGTGTATCGACAATACGAATAATCGGAAGACCAGCGGCGACTTGTTCGAGATTCTCTTCATTTTTACTCTCTCCTTCTGGTGCGATTTCTCCCGTGAGAATATCCCCGAATTCTGCCTTCAAACTCTTCTCATATTGACGAAGAACAGTCTGAATACTTTCACGAGTCGTAAGACATGGCACAATCTTCAATCCTGTTTTCTTTCTGATGAAATCAATCGTCTGCAAATCTTCTGGGTTGAGCATGGCTATCTTGAGATTTGTGCCATTTTTTTCGAACGCAACAATATTGTATTTCTTCGCAATCAGTTCCGGAACAATCTGTAAGACTTCAATAGGGATGGTTTCTTTGGAAAGATCAACAAAAGGGATACCGAGAATATATGCATAAACCTTCTGGAGTTCTGCTTCTTCGATAAGTTTCTTTTCCAGGAGTAAACTGCCGAGATTTTTATTCTCTTTCTCCGCCTCACTCACTGTCTGTTCCAGTACTCCTTTTTCAACAATATTTGAATCAAGGAGAAAGTTCTTCAAATCTTCTGGCCCGATATGCATAGTCCTCTTTGTTATTGGTTTTTCCTTTTTTATTATAGCACATATTACAGAAGTTGAACGCTCTGCTCTAAGAAAAGACAGCGGAAAAAACAATTTTCTGTTCTATAAAAAAGCTCCGACGGATCGGAGCTCTTTATGTTACATTCCCATACCTGCCATCGGATTTCCATTGCCACCAAGAGGTTCTTCTTTCACCTCATCAACAACTGCTGCCTCGGTTGTCAGCAAAAGCGATGCTACAGAAACAGCATTTTCCAGTGCTGTACGTGTCACCTTAAGAGGATCGATGATACCTGCCTTCACCATATCGTTCTCGTACGTATTTTCTTTGGCATTATAACCAAAGTTCACGAGTTTACTTTCAATGACTTTATTGAGTACCACTGCAGGATCCTGCTCTCCTGCATTTCTTGCAATTTGGCAGAGTGGTTCAGTCAAAGCCTTAAGCACGATTTCATATCCTGCGTTGAATTCATGATCCAGTGACTCGCTTCTTCTCTTCGAGGCAACCGCCACTGATGCCTTCACAAGAGCCGTTCCTCCTCCTGCCACAATACCTTCGGCAATTGCTGCCTTCGTAGCAGATAAAGCATCTTCCATTTTATCTTTTATATATTTGAGTTCTGTCTCTGTCGAAGCTCCGACACGAATCACCGCGACACCACCAGCGAGTTTTGCCATGCGCTTTTTCAATTTCTCTTTATCATAATCACTTTCTTCTTTTTCAATCAGTGACTTGATTTCTGCGACGCGACCTTCGATATCTTTTTTCTTTCCCTTGCCACCAACGATAGTCGTTGTGTCTTTGGTGACGATGATTCTCTGCGCGGTTCCAAGCATCGCGAGCGTCGCTGTTTCGATCTTCATTCCTTTGTCTTGAGAAATCACGGTAGCACCAGTAAGAAGCGCAATATCTTCGAGTATAGCCTTTTTCGTATCTCCAAACTCTGGAGCTTTGATAGCAATGACATTGAGCACGCCACGGAGTTTATTCACTACCAGTGTTGCGAGTGCCTCTCCGTCGACATCTTCGGCAAGAATCACAATATCTTTCTTCCCTGTCTTTGCCAGTTCATTCAAAATCGGCACAATATCAGCGATAGCAGAAATCTTGCGATCAGTGATGAGAATGGCAGGACTTGCGAGTTCTGCGCGTTGTTTCTCGCTATCTGTCATCATATAAGGAGAAATAAATCCTTTATCGAAATTCATTCCTTCAACTATTTCTTTGGAGAAGCCGAGCGTCTGAGATTGTTCCGTAGTGACGACGCCATCTTTTCCAACAATATCCATCACATCAGCGATCATCTCTCCCATCTCACGACTTTCTGCGGAAATAATAGCTACATTGGTGACTTCTTCTTTCGAAGAAATTTTCTTCGAATTTTTCTTCAAAAGTTCCATGACTTCATTTTTCGCAGATTCCATACCGCGACGAATCCCCACTGGATTAATACCCGTTTCTACGAGCTTGAGCCCTTCTCTCACCAGTGCCTGCATAATCACGGTCGAGGTAGTAGTTCCGTCTCCTGCCACTTCATTGGTTTTCTCTGCTACCTGTTTGATGAGCTCCACGCCGAGATTCTCAAAAGTATCTTTGAGTTCAATTTCTTTGGCGATAGTGACACCATCATTGGTAATCGTCGGTCCACCGTATGGACGAGACAGAATGACATTTCGTCCTTTTGGTCCAAGGGTTACCTTCACAGCATCTGCCACTTTATCAATACCTACTTTGATTTGTTTGCGAGCGTCTACGCCGTATGCAATTTGCTTTGCCATATTTTTTCTCCTCACAATATATACCTTTGTATCCTCATAACTACGAAGAATCACGTAGTTATTCTAGGATCATTTTGTATATATTGCTCGTTATTATCATTAAACATATTAGCACTCTCTATTATAGAGTGCTAGATACAATACGTCAATATAAAAAATATCTATATCTTGAACACCATCACATCACCGTCTTGTACGATGTAGCTCTTGCCTTCGAGACGGAGAGCACCAGTATCACGGGCATTACTCCAAGAACCTACCTCAAGAAGCTTGGTCCAGTGGATCACTTCGGCGCGAATGAACTTCTCTTCGAAATCATCGTGAATAGCCGAGCCTGCCTGTGGTGCCGTCGATCCGATAGGTATTGTCCAAGCACGCGTTTCTTCCACTCCTGTGGTGAAATAGGTCATCAGTCCGAGAAGTGCATAGGCAGATTTTGCCAAATCACCAATATGCGATACCAGACCCATTTCTTCTATCTCCTCCGGGGACATTTCTATGAGTTCTTCTTCTATTTTGATGTCAAGCTTCACATGGGGGCGATTTTCGAGTTCTGGACTAAGGGGGCGATCGACATCAGACACGTTGTACACATAAAGAAACGGTTTGGTCGTAAGAAGCTGGAAATTCTTCACGATTTTTTTCTCCTCAGGAGAGAGTGTCTCAATCATTGTATGTGGGAGTCTTGATGCTTCAAATTCTTTCTCCAATTTCTCTAAGATACTCATTTCCATTACAGCTTCTTTCTTCCCTGCCCGTGCATCCTTTCCTGTTTTCAGTTTCCTTTTCGCCACTGTTTCCATATCCGCCAAAATAAGTTCCATATTAATCACATCTATATCCCGTTCTGGGTCGATTGTCTGGTAGACGTGAATAATTTCTCCGCCCAAGGCGGACCCGCTTTGAGCAGGAAACACCCGCACCACTTCGACAATAGCATCTACTTCACGAATATTCTGAAGAAATTTATTCCCGAGTCCCTCCCCTTCACTTGCTCCTTTCACCAATCCTGCAATATCCACAAACTCTATCACTGCAGGAATAATTCTTTTTGTCCCAGACATTTTTGCGAGTTTTCCCAAGCGTTCATCAGGTACTTCGACAATACCGACGTTTGGTTCGATGGTACAAAAAGGATAATTGTTGATATCGACTGCTTTGCGAGTGAGCGCCTTAAAAAGCGTCGATTTTCCGACGTTTGGAAGTCCTACAATGCCTACTTGGAGTGCCATAGATTCAAATAAAGTATGCTTCATTCTCGCAGAAAAAACCTCCTTGGTCAACAAGAATACTCTTGTCGACACGTTTCATAAAAATACGCATAAAAAAACTGGTCTTTGCAGTGGACTCTCGGTTGAGAATACACAGAAAAACCAGTCTGATGAAATGTGTGAAGCGGTTACTTCACGATTCCCTCTGTCACCTAATAGGAACACTGATAAAAAGGAATACTGCCGGGTACGTCTCGAGACCATTCATACGAATCTTCGGAATATACCCGACGGTCATGGTCATGGTGATGACATCACTATAACGCAAGGCGAGGAACGGATAACCGCCCAGACCTGTATGGGTTTTCCTTGTGAAACGATTTTCATAGCTGAAAATTCCAGCCGCGCCGCCGACAAGTATCTTTGCATCCCCGATAGATGTTACGGGATATTGTGCCCCCACCCCTCCACTGATGAGACGTCCACCAGTTGAGTTGTGAATCATACTGTCTGCGGTGATAAAAGTTTCGAGACTCTTCACCTCAATCGGGCTCTGGAAATATCGCCTGAGTCCAATCCCTGAGTTGATTTCATTCCATTTGTGCCCCTTCGGCGGGCTCTCGATATGTTTCGAAAGGCCCCAGACGTTTACTTCGATATCTCCAGGGTTCCTTTCGTCAGCGATTGCTGAAGGAGAAAACAGAATCGATATCAATAAAACAAATACGGAAGAGAAACGTGAGCGATACATACTACTTCTCCTTGTGTTGTGGCCGAAATAGGCCGGATTTTGACAAAATAAATGTAAGGTACTGAACAATATAAATTATACTCTTTTCTTGCTCTTTTGTCAATCCAGGGAGCCCCATGGTGAATTCTAAACCCAATGCCCCTTTTTTGGAGTAAGATGGTATCTAACCTATCTAAGCCAAAAAAAGTATGCCCATACAACGAATTACGTTCTCTGAACGAGAGAAAAGAGAATGGTATCTTCGTATGAGAAAGAAAAAGATATGGATTGCAGAGAAGCTTGGAAGAAACTATTCAGTCATCAAACGTGAAATCATACGAAACTCTGGAGAACATCTTCCTTACACTGCTTCTTCTGCACAGAGGATAGCCAATCGTAATGCGAGAAAGACAAACACACGAAAGCTTGAGAAAGAAGAGAATGTGAAGTTGAAAGAATATGTAGAGACGAGTCTTTGTGAAGGATACTCTCCAGAACAGATTGCAGGGACACTTCGTGTCTGTCCTCCTCTTGATATATCTGAAAGTGTATGTATGGAAACTATCTATCAGTATGTATATGTTGGAGCAGGACGGATGGGAGGATTCTACAAGAAACTCCGAAGAAAACAAAAAGTGAGACAGAAACGTTTTGAAAGAAAAGTGCAGAAATCACGTATTCCAAGCCGTATTTCGATACATGATCGACCGC
>Ga0210037_1001608_pt1 | contig 13324 bp, 17 predicted proteins | sample CryGey08umfilter_3_FD_185451 | JGI IMG/M metagenome (GOLD analysis project Ga0210037, IMG submission 185451) | Groundwater microbial communities from aquifer in Utah, USA - Crystal Geyser 4/9/14 0.8 um filter (SPAdes) (version 3) | ecosystem: Environmental > Aquatic > Deep subsurface >...
TCTTGATATAAGAAATGTACATGAATTCCTGATTATCTCGCCAGCTACGGACATTGCTAGTATTTATGACATGGTCAAGGATAGTCATATTCCCTTTCGGGTGATAGATGAGAATGAAATCATTCCATCGTCTGATCATATTGGAGGATGGTATAAGCAGCAGTTTATAAAGATGTTGGCAGCCCGTTTCGTGACAACATCTTGTTACCTTGTTGTGGATAGCGACATGTATCTTACACAGCATCTTCTATATACAGATTTAGTACATGATGGAAAGGTTAAGTACACAAGTGAGGAGTGGCCGAAACAGAATGGTCCCGACTACGCACAAAATACTTCCTGGTGGGAGAGTTCATGTTGTGTTCTCGATTACTCTGTTGAAGACTTATATCAAAGCAAGGATTTAATGAGTGTTACTCCTGTCATATTTATCACAACGTTGATGCTAAAATTACTTGATAAGTTGAAGGAGAAATACGGTGAAAGTTGGATAAATGATCTCCATGAAGTTGGCTTTACGGAGTTCACGCTCTACTGGATTTTCCTTATCCAATGTGAGATGACGACTCTGTATACAAATGAGGGATTTCCCCTTTGGAAACTTAGTCTAGAACATAGCGTGATTGATTACTCCAATATTACTGAAGTAGTTGTGCAAAATTCGTTTGTCTCTCCTGCTAGCCACTTTGCTGTGATTCAGGGATATCTATCTGCGGATATAACACCTCTTATCAAAATGGGAGTAAAGTGTCTTGATAGGCCAGATACAGGTCCGATCGTATTAGTTGCAGCCATGTTAAAGCCCCAGAGATACCAGTCGTTTTCGGTTGAAGAGCGACACCAACATCTATTGGGTACTGTAAAAAGCGCTCGCGAACGTATTCCGGGATGTGTGTGTATACTAATTGAAGGATCTAAGTTAGATACTGTACAAATAGAGGATTATCGTGCTGTCTTTGATCACGTTCTTCTTCCAGCAGGTGATCCAAGTATCGATAGGTTAGTGAATCACCCGACATATCCTGGCGTGGGCGAGTGTGCATTATTGTCCCTTGGTGTTCATTATTTGAAAACGCATCTACTGCCATCTATCAATCCTAGTTGTATCATGAAGTTGGGTGGACGTTACACACTCACTGATGACTTTTCCCTCTCCCGATTCTCTACAAATTTATTTACCTTTTGTACCCGCTATGATGAGAGTGTGAATGAGGATGTATATATCACCAAACTATACACTGTACCTGTACGGTATGTAGATATCTTCTCAACTTTCTTAGATTCTGCAGAAGCAAATCACCACAAGTATCCAGTAACTGAAATGATGTATCGCAAAGGAATTCCGTCGTCTTTAGTACATACAATAGATAGACTGGGTATTCAAGGGAACTTAAGTTACAACGGTAACTACTTCCATGACTAGATGCTTTATACTTGTTAAGAATATGTGTCGAAGGGTAATGATTTCTCTTCTCACTCTTCTTACTCTTCATCGCTCTAATATCCAAGACGTGCTATTTCGGAGCACGTCAGTGACTCAATAACATTACGGAACATATCTCTGGTTATACGTGGTTCCTCGCCCCTTGCTTGTTGTTCTTTTTTCATCTTACGGATATATTTACGTATTTTTAGATTGTAAGAAGCCTGGTCCACGTAGCTTTCAATATAAGGGTATGAACGTATCATATTCTTTTTCCATATCTCACAGAACTCAGGGTTCTTCTTGATACGACGTCCCCATTTGTCTCCAATAGCGGTAAAATTTGCCATTGATATCGGTATTCCAGCCAATTGTGCAGGCGCTTCAAACAGCGCATTTAGATCCCCTACTGGACGATTTCTCTGAATAGCCCTTGTTGCTCTGCCTTCCCTCTCATGTTGGAGGGATTGAGATAGATGACGAGTTGTGTTGTAAAGTGGCGAAAGCAAAGTATCATATTTTGATATATATTCCACCGAATCATCATCTAAATCACCAAATGTGACTCCTCCTCTCACGCGTCTCCGTGAGCGTCTCCGTGAGCGTCTCCGTGAGCGTCTCCGTGAGCGTCTCCGTGAGCGTCTACGTGAGCGTCGTCGTGAGCATCGCCGTGATACTTTTCGTGATCGTCCTCGTCCTCGTGATACTTTTCGTGATCGTCGTGATCGTCGTGATCGTCGTGATACTTTTCGTGATCGTCGTGATCGTCGTGATCGTCGTGATACTTTTCGTGATCTCATTTTATCTAAGTAGACATTAAATAATATCTAATGTGAACAGCGGTAAATTTGGGTTCGGGGTATCATTTAAGATTTGTAAGTAATAATATAAGTAGACATTAAATAATATCTAATGTGAACAGCGGTAAATTTGGGTTCGGGGTATCATTTAAGATTTGTAAGTAATAATATAAGTGGAATTAGTATCATAGAATTCAAGTAATAACTTGAAGTCTGCTAACAAGAGAAGATATGTCAAGCAAACGTACTAAGATTATCATTAACAGATGTTATGGAGGTTTTTCTCTATCCAGTGAGGCACGTACGAGAATGAAGGAACTTGGATATGTTTATGTACGATCAATAGAGAGGGTATCAGATGAGGAACTTGGAGTTAAGAATATATAAATGTATATAAATGTCAGAGGTAAAGAAGTGCTCAAAAGAATGCGGTCATTGTTCTCCACGCAAGAAAGTTCCTTGCTGGATGCTATGTATAGGGATATCCCAACCACCATCATACGATCATCCTCTTCTTTGGTGTCCGAATTGTGAATATTGCGATGAGTTTTGGGAATCTGAAATATCATTACCACCCTATCATGAATGTAGCTTGTGTAAGCATTCAGGGTGTTCGCATAATCTAGATGAGAGACCTGTTTACATAGCTCCTATAAATAATAGGAGCATGGACATACCTGTTCAACAGATATAGTTCGATATCAAGAGTAGTTCCCAAGAACTTCTTGGAAATGATCTTCCAAGAAGTTCTTGGGAATGATTTTCCAAGAATATTCGCATTATATAGTTTCCAATATCTGTGAGTTAAGGACATGTCTTCTAATATCGGGTGGTTTCTCAAGACTTGAAAGGTATTCAAATTCGTGTAGACTATTCACATCGATAGTCTCATCATGGAGACACAGACTAAACAGGCAATTTCCCATGTTTACTTTTTTCTGTCTATCATAAACAGAAAAATCAATAATGAAAAAAAATATGCTTAGTTCGATATTTAAAGTGGGATATTTTCAGTATAAGTATGAGCTCAAAACATATTGTAGTAACGGGAGCAGCCGGATTTATTGGCTCACATCTTGTTGAGCATATTCACAGAAAAACAGATTGGATGATCACAGTCCTAGATAAACTCACATACGCAAGCAATGGATGGGCGAGGTTGCGTGATTCTGGTATGACAGATAGTTCACGTGTTCGCATGTTTACAGTTGATCTTGCTGCTGGACCACTAAGCGAAGGGCTAGTGAAAGAGATCGGAGATGTAAATTATATTGCACATCTCGCAGCAGAGTCTCATGTCGACCGGTCAGTATCGAACGCACCGGAGTTTATACGTAATAACGTTATGAGTACCGTTTACATGCTCGAGTATGCCCGTCAACTGGAGACGTTAGAAACCTTTCTCTACTTCTCGACAGACGAAGTACATAAAGACTCCAAAGGGGGAAAAGGCTATGAGGAAAATGAGTTCCAACATCCTGGTAACCCTTATTCCGCAAGCAAATCCGCGTCAGAAAAAATATGCCTTGGATATGCAAATACGTTCAGTATTCCTCTTATGATCACAAATACGGTAAATGTATACGGCGAACGACAAGATATAGAGAAATTTGTGCCAAAGTGTATTAAGTATCTGTTAGAAGATAAGACGGTCCTAATTCATTCAAATCCCGATAAAACAGAGGCTGGAACCAGGTACTACATTCACGCACGCATGGTAGCAGATGCAATTCTGTTCATACTTAATAGAGGGACTCATGGTAGTTCGTACAATATTACTACGAATACAGAGATCGATAATTTGAAGATGGCTCAGTTTATAGCATCTGTAGTAGGAAAAGACCTCAAGTATGAGATGATCGATTTCCACTCTGAACGTCCTCAACATGACCTTGCATATTCATTGCGTGGAGACAAATTAGAGGAAATGGGCTGGACCCCGAGGGCGGATGTGTGGGAAACATTACGTCGAACAATTGAATGGACTCTCATGCCTCAAAATCATAAATGGCTAGAATGAGTTATTTGAAGAGAGATGTGTATGAATATTTTCCCATGCTTTCAACATCTGTTTGCACATACAGCATATGTCTTACCCAGATAATTCTAGATATATACATATATTATATATATCTTATATCTTATATATCTTATGAGTACAAATATTATAAATGATCTTAGTCATATTCTTCATAGTGGCGTTGTTTGTTATCGCGATTATTGTAAGTACAGTAAGTATTGTAAGTATTGTAAGTAATTGTAGGCAACGTAGGCAACGTAGGAAACGTAGGGGACATAAAGAACATTATGGTTCAACAGCTGTCTACAACTGGGGTATGAACGATACAGAGACACAACCCATCCCAAATAACGCCATGGACGCAAATAAAGAGATGGGGTGGGATCCTGTAATTATAGGGAAGAAAGAGGCTACAGAACTAGCGTATGAATATTCCCCAATACTAGGAGAGATATGGTCTAGTTTGAGATGGATATCACAAGCAGACTTGGCAAGGCTTCTTTATGTACACAAGTATGGAGGGGCATACTTCGATACTGATTGTTGGGTGCAGAAAGATTTCAGAGACAAGGCCAAAGATCATGTAATACTCTTTATAGAGCGTGAATTAGCGGGCTTGAATGTGTTAGGACCTCGGGAGAAGAAAACTAAAGAACGTAAGATACGAATAGCAAATTATGCGTTCTCGGCTCCAAGTCCTCAACACCCTTTCTTTAGAGACGCTCTTAATGAAGCGATCAGGAGATTGACATCCTTACCTTCCGGTGTAGAAAGCGAAGAAGATGTATTATGGTCAACTGGACCAGATCTCATTACATCCACATACTATGAAAACTCATATCCAGACATCATTCGTTTAGGACAAGAGTATGTAATACATACATGCACTGGAACATGGAGAAACTTTACTGATAGTTGACAGAATATGTGATCATTCTGATGAAAATCCTTCGGACGACTCGGAATACGTATCATAACATTCTGATGGGGGTTCATCGGAAGACTTGTGGTACTCGATATCAGAATTAGGACTCCACGTGTCCGGATTATCATAACAATGTATGCACATATCGAACCCACGCTTTAGGAATGTAAATGTACTTTTTCCCAATACGATATCGTGACACGTATCACAATGCCAATACGGGGAGTTCTTGATATCGGCAGAACATCCATCACAATCTGGTCCGTATGGAGTAGATGGATAGAGTCGGAGGAAATGGGGGTGATTCTCGGATAGTGCGGGTTCACAGACATAGGAGAATGGAATAGCATAATACTTACCTTTTCCTTTTTTAATATGCTTCATCCCAACATACTTTGTAGGCTTGAATGAATCTGAACAACTCTTGGAACATTTACAGCTATTCCAATTCGATCTCCATTCCCCGCACCACGAACATTCAACGAAAAATTTGCGTCCCTCTCTAAGGAGGCATCTACCCACTTCGCTACCTATGCCATTCTTAAATGGGGAGATGACTGCATGCAGTAGTTTGATATTCGTATCTGAGATAGGCTTATGTATATGTATGTAGATATACTTGTCAAGATCATCGTCTATGATTTCCTGAACTCGTTCTGGTAAGTCATCGTAAAGCGAGATTTGAAGGGATCTATACCGTGTAGATCGTGTACTAATCATACTTACCTGATTCAGACTTTTTATATCTTTATATCTTATATGCTTGTGTATTTTATGCATTTGACAAGGCCAACCCGTTTATTTGTCTGTTGAAGAGTATAAACGATACAGACATAGTATCTCTTAACAAGTTAGAAGACAGAATCGAATCTAAGAATGCAGTCTCTACGAGATGTCTCACAAAAGGCTTACTACCATAGATTCTGGTTTTCGCTCACATAAAACTGGTTTATAGAAATAATTATTATGTAAAATGACATGTACACCGAGCGCACTTAGTAAATTTGTTTTGAACTTCATCGCGGAACAAGGCGATAGTGATATTGCCACAGCATGGTCTTCAAAGGATCAACAGACAGCCATCAAGAAATTCCTTGCAGGAAACAAGAAGAAAGAAAAAGATGAAAATGCACCGAAGAGGTCAAAGACAGGATATATCTTCTTCTGCAACGCCAATCGAGATAAAGTAAAGCGCGAGAATCCAGACATGGATAACAAGAAAATCACATCACTCCTAGCAACTATGTGGAACGATCTTCGCGAGTCCGGTTCAAAGGAACTTGACCATTTTAACCGACTTGCAGAAGAGGACAGGGAAAGATACGAGAAAGCTAAGGCTGAATATCAACCGTCTGAAGGGTTCGAGAAAAAGAAGAAATCCGGGCCAACGCGTGGAAAGTCATCATATCTCTTCTTCTGCGAGAAGATGCGTCCAGTCATCGCTCAATCGAACCCAGACATGCAAAATAGAGAGATTGTCGCGGAAATGGGAGTGCAATGGGCCAATCTCAAAGAGGATCCTTCACGAAAAGATGAACTGGACATGTATACCGATCTTGCTCTTGCTGATAAGGAGAGATACGAACGAGCTAAGGCAGACAGTACACAAGATCTAGAGGATGAGGAACATTCATCAATCAAGAATAAGAGTAATAAGAAGGAGAGTAAGCAGGATAGTAAGAAGGAGAGTAAGAAGGATAGTAAGAAGGATAGTAAGAAGGATAGTAAGAAGGATAGTAAGAAGGAGAGTAAGGAGGATAGTAAGAAAGATATTAAAAAGGCGCCCAAGAAAGGGGCAAAAAGCGGTTTCGACCTCTTCAGTGAGGAGAATAGGAGTCTAGTGAAAGAAGATATGCCTCAACTCACCAGTAAGGAGGTAACGAAAAAACTAAAGAAACTGTGGAACCAAGAAACTGATTACGAACAGGAAAAATACGAAAAGCGTGCTGCTGACTATTAGATAGGAAGATAATATCTTTTTCCGTAAGGGTAATTTACCCTTACAGAAAATAAGTGCATGTTTTCCATATTTCGAAGAAAAAAGGAGATGACGTCTTTAAGGGTATCACCAGGTATATGTGGGTTTGATATCTGCTGCGAATGTATAAAGGAAATGTCTTGGCCTATTGAGAAAGTTGTGCCTTAAAGAGACGGTACTATACGGTAATGGATTATTACGATATACTTGGACTATCTGATATGGGCGCACTTGCATCCCAGGATGATTTGAGAAAGGCTTACCGGAAGCTGTCTTTGACTCATCATCCAGACAGGAACGATGGAGATGATGTGAAGTTCAAGGAGATCTCCAGAGCTTACAATATTCTCTCAGATACGGAGAAACGGAGAGTCATTGACTCTCAAGTTGACGACGAGTTCGATGACATTCCAGAAGGGGACGAAGAAGGTGATTTTTACGAGATATACGGACCTGTTTTCGCCAGGTTTTCACGGTGGTCAACTACTCAGCCGGTCCCACAACTCGGTAATGACGAATGCCATATACAAGACGTCGATGATTTCTATAACTTCTGGACAAGTTTCATCTCCTGGAGAGTATTTCCTCAGGAAGATGATTATGATCTCGAGGAAGCCGAGGGCCGAGAGGAGAAACGGTGGATGAAAAAGGAAAATGCTAAATTGCAGAAGAAGGCGAAGAAAACAGAATACGGAAGAATCAGAACACTAGTCGAACGAGCAATATCTAAAGATCCTCGGATCAAGAGAGCAAAGATTCTAGAGAAAGAGGAGAAGGAACGAGCGAAAGAGGAGAAACGCCAGTCTCGAAAACGTTAAAAAGAATATAACAATAGATTAAATGAATGAAAGTAATATCAGCATGATTCAGGAGATGATAAGAATTCCATCCACAACAGATGCATTAGTAGAGAATTTCTGGATGAATCCAGCTCGCGTGACGAAGGTAGAGACAATCGCCTGTTGGCCAAACGGAAAATGCACATCTATCCAAAGTCCACTTGCATCAATATGGTCTAACCCCAACTGTACAGATTGCAGGAAATAAATTATCTCCTCACTCATAAATGAGAGTTAGGAGATCAAGATCCTCTAGCAGGAGATTGAGGTCAAGAAGGTCAAGGAGATCAAGGAGATCAAGGAGATCAAGGAGATCAAGGAGATCAAGGAGATCAAGGAGATCAAGGAGATCAAGGAGATCTACAAGAAGGTCGAGGGGGGGTGCGTATGGGACAAAGTCGCGTCCGTTCACCCAATCAAGCTCTCGACCAAAAGAAACAGCGAGCAGACGCTCTGCCGAACGTGTAGCCCTATTATCTGCAAGAAGAGAACGACAAGCACCATTAACACGAAATTCGAGAAGCAGGTCTCAGCAAGTAATAACCCCTGTAACTACCCTTAAGAGACCTAAGCAACGACAAGTGAGACGACCAAAAAGTCGTAGGAGAGCCCCGATGATGACGCAGCGGGAGATAGATGAACAGTTAGAGTGGCTAGCGAGAAAAGATAACTCTCTGCCACCTATTCCGAATGATAATATTGACATGTTGGTATCGCGCATGCAGGTTATCACACTTCCAGAAGAATCGCCAAGACACGGTCCACGGTCAAGTCAACGTTACAGACCTTCGAGCGTATCATCTCTCAACCTCTCTAATATGACCATTGATCAACCAGCAACGGATATGCAAAGGATATTTGAAGATATGCATCGCCTCGAGCAAGAGGAGGAACAAGCGGAGATCTCAGCTGTACGGTCAAAAGGTAGAGATAAGAGATATAGGAATAGAAGAGGACAAAATAACGAAAGAGACAGAAGTAAGGGGGTTAGGAGTAGGCGTAGGAGTAGGCGTAGGAGGAGTAGGAATAGGAGGAGTAGAAGGAGTAGGAGTAGGAGGAGTAGGAGTAGGAGGAGTAGAGGTGGGGGATGGTAGCATGATGAGTGGAATGCGTAGGAGGAATACGATGATTACGGGAGGTAAACTGTGTAGGAGGGTCGTAGCACGATGAGTAGGAGTCGTAGGAGGAGTCCAGGAGGCAGGCATGTTCGTGACCATTGTCGGAAATGTGTTCGGAATTGATTTTCCAAACATATTCTCGAAGGGAAGATAGTCACGATGACTAAAACAAAATCGGATAACCGAATTAACGACATTCGCCAGTTCTTTCTAAGTATCGAGCACATCAAGCAGGGTATCGATCGTGTAGATGAGAACAATGCGGGAGGAAAGGTAAGCAAGGTAAGTAAGGTAAGTAAGGTAAAGGATGTAATAGAAGGGAATGATCAAGATACGAATGACTTGGACACTCTCACTTTCCAAATCGGCTCCACTCACATAACAAAGCCGCGTCCGCTTGTGCACCGCAAACAACGGCGCGTTCCGATGTACCTACGAACAGGTGATATAGATAGTCTTAGTTCGGTGTTCTCCAAATTGTGGGGAAGACGTTATAAAGAGACAGCCTAGGCGAGCGCAGAAGTGACCGGAGATGTTAGCGAGAGAAACGGTAAGGAAGCCCCCAACACGTACGTGTTGGGGGTTTTCTTGCGTTCGTATCGTGAAAATGTTCGTCGAAATTGATTTATCTCAGGAAAATGACGACGTAAAATTCGTCAGACGATGGAGACTTACACTAATGTGACTACTATTGCTCCTTACAATGTATTTATCCTCGGAGCCTGGGGGTCTGGAAAAACGATGTATCTCAACGCTTTAACAGGAGGAGAATGGCGAGACGAGTATATCGGGACTGAACCCGATAGGGCAACGATGAAGCGATTTACTGTTCCAACATCACATGGTGTTGTCAACTATAACGTGTGTGATGTTCCTTCTTTCATTGGAGATCGAGTGTCACTAGGAGAGCGTTGCAATCAAGCACATGCGTTTCTGATAATGTTTGATATCACGAATAAAAGTACGTTCAAGGATGCTGGAGGGTTTCTTGACGCCAATTATTGGATAAAGATGGCTAAGATCGTGAATCCGTATGCAAGACTTCTGCTTATCGGGAACAAGAGTGATCGGGATGAGGAAAGAGATGTAAGTTCAATTGAAGCCGCAAAGCTAGGAAAAAAGATGGGTGCTACGTATGGTGAGATATCAGTCAAAAACAAAACAAATATTTATTTTCCGTTCACAACGCTGATAGAAGCGGAAGAGATGGAAGATACAAGAGACAACGTGCAGAAAAAAATATACTTTCCCAAAAAGCGCGCAAAGCTCATGCAAGTGGAGACTGAATCGGAGACTGAATCGGAGAGTGAATCGGAGAGTGAATCGGAGAGCGAGTATGAAAGTGAAGAGAGTGAGGATAGTGAGGCGAACGACACAGAAAGCGATATAGAGGATTTGTACAGTCATGATGGGCTGATGAAGCTGACTCTTAAGCGATTGAAGGAGGTCGCGAAAGAGGAAGGAATCAATATCAAGTACTTAAAAACTAAGAGTGATATCGCAGACCGTATTCTCTTCGAGAGCTCAGGTGACGACTATTAGAGTTCTAATTTGGATGAAATATAGGTGAATTCGACGTTAATTTTTGATAGATCTCTAAATTGAAAAACTTAAATCCCAAGGTGTAATAGCCTTGGGATTTTTTTGGATCACGACGGAAAGACATATTATCACGCTAAGATTAATGTTTCTTATGACTGGAAATATAACCACTAGATGTTTTGCTGAGTAGTGACCAGTCCCGAAATCGACATTCATGTCATACAAGTACATCCAAACAGGGTATGTACTCCTCACAATTGAGTTTCTACACGTAGATATGTCTGTATATTGTACGTACGATGGGATTAGTGCAATCGTGTTCGCGAAGACAATACGTGATCATCGCTCACCCGAAAGAAGTGATCGCGTACCCGATACATGTTAGTTGCGATAAGTACAATATGCTTCAACAAGTTATAGGAGGTTCGCTGTGCCATTGTCACTACCTCTCTGTAGTCAATATTTTGGAGGATATTCATGACGATATCTGTAAAAAATCAGGGCTCCTCGCATTCTCTAATGCGCATTCTACTGGGGATGAAAATCAGTTCTTCGGGATTCAAGGTAGTGTTGTCTTATGTCTTGCTGGAAGGGATGAAGAAGACCATAAGTACTTTTCTTATGATGAGGCTGCGAAAGTTATGAGGACTCTCTGTGATCGCGAGACATTTGGGACGTTTACGACTGAGCAATTATATGACCCCTATTACTCCCTACCACCCATAAGGACCACCTATTCAGTTCAACTGTCACAATTGAATTTTGAGGACAAGTAGGGTAGAAAAGGCATGTCTTTAGACATAACAATCAAAATGGCGCAAGGCTCCCATCAAAATGAGCCCAACGATAACAATTATATGAACTGGCTACCCAAAGACATAAGCGATAAAATCTGGACACCTGATCTTCTAGCCCACGTCGAGCAAGTGGAAGACGCGTATGAAGAATGGTATTATAACGTATGTTATGATGACGACTTTATGTTATACGATGGAGAGGGGGACAAAGAGGACAAAGAGGACTACGATGATTGGAGTAAGTGCGAGTGGTAAAGAGGGGTGGGAACGGAAGGAAGGTAATAGCGCATGCTTAATAGCATGCGCTATTTTGCGTGCGATTTTTGTGCTGTTGGGGTGATACCAACAGCACATTTCATATTCCCATATTCACATTCCCACCTAACTACAATTGAATTTTTAAAGACAAGTAGGGTGGAAAAGACATGTCTGAAGACATGGCAACCAATATGGTAATTTGGTGTATGCATTCAGACTGCTTGGAAGAGTACGAACCGTACGATACTCTAAATGAGTTATATCGGCATTGGTACATCTCGCATGGCGAACCACATCCTGATTTATGCGAGACTCCTCAGACGAAAGTCATTTGGTGTATGCATTCGGACTGCTTGGAAGAGTACGAACCGTACGATACCCTAGATGAGTTATATCGACATTGGGATATCTCTCACGGCGAACCACATCCTGATTTATGTGAGACTCAAGTCAAGCATACAAAAGTGCGGTTTTCGGAGAGTGTACAGTACTATGATGATTGACGCGACTTTGTGATATACGCAGGAGAAGAGAAGGAGGAGGATGACTTTCCATACGATGTACCAATGTTGGAGTGAGTGCGAGTGGTAAGGAGGGAACGGAATGAATATAATAGCGCATGCTTATAACATGCGCTATTTTGCGTGCAATTTTTTCAGAATTGAATTACGTTAGGAAACCTGAAAATAAAGATGGGAAGCTCATGACTAAGATGATCATCCAAGACTATAGTAACAAGAAAACTGTGCCACGATGTATCACCCAACATCGCATTCAGAATCTTCTGGCTGACTACAGAGGTGTCTGGTGTCAACTAATTATGACTGTCCATCAGTCTGAGGCTGGACTATATGATTGGGAATCCCACTTGGGTCTCGACAACATAATGGATAGCTCAACCCACGTACCTATACCGCTTCGCCTGTGGATTCGGGCCGCTGCATACACATGTGTGAAGCTTGCAATTATTGGAGACGAAGACTCGATGGACCAAGAAAAGGTTCGCAAGATAGTCGATATCTTCGGCGACCTGAATGTTACGGAGGAAGACCAAGAAAAGGTTCGCAAGATAGTCGATATCTTCGGCGACCTGAATGTTACGGAGGATTTCCAGAAAATCTTGAAGGACCACAAAGATATCATTCTGAGAGCTGGAGCGTGCGCCTTTCTTGAGAACGAATATTTGCACAAAACGCTTGCTTACTATACTGCTGACGAGCTCGCTCGAATCGACACGCACAGTTCTTCTAAGAGCACAAAGGAGAACCTCGAGCGCAACATTTATTTATGGAAACGGCTCCAGGAGTGTGAGGATGAAGTTGCCCTCAAGCGGCATGTCAAATGCCAGATGTGGGCCTTGAAGTGGGTGGAAATAGACCGGCTCAAAGATGACGATACATTTAATACGAGTCGCGATATGCAGAATCAGTTCCGAATCATCATGGGGTTTCTCCTCGTATCGTCTATCTTTTTATTCTCTCTCACACAGGATGGAGATAGCCACATAGTCGCTCACTGGTGCGCGTATGGAACTGTTTGCTGTACTCTCATAGGTATTGCTGGATCGTTGGTGTGTTCATTATTCTACGTCTGGCGCAGAAACGAAAATTACTTTTCTTTTCAC
>Ga0210037_1001622_pt1 | contig 13248 bp, 16 predicted proteins | sample CryGey08umfilter_3_FD_185451 | JGI IMG/M metagenome (GOLD analysis project Ga0210037, IMG submission 185451) | Groundwater microbial communities from aquifer in Utah, USA - Crystal Geyser 4/9/14 0.8 um filter (SPAdes) (version 3) | ecosystem: Environmental > Aquatic > Deep subsurface >...
TCCCGCGTGGCACTCTGTGGCTTCCTGCACGACCTGGGCAAACTGGCCGAAAGAGCCAAAGTTGAGGTCAGCCCTGACACGCTGGACAGCAACCAGCAACTCTATTGCCCTCATCACAAGGAATTTACTGATGCGCGCGGATGGTTCAGTCATCTGCATGCGGCTTATACCGGCATCGCGTGGGATGAACTGGAGAAAACAGCTCATTTTCCCAATCTGAAGCGTGACTGCGAACCTTTCAAGATACCGGCAGGCGATAGCCAATTCCCTGACTCCGCCGTCAATGCCGCAGCGGCTCATCACAAACCGGAGACCTTTTTGCAATGGGTCATTGCTACCGCCGACCGGGTTGCCTCCGGCTTTGAGCGCGATAAGTTCGAGGTAGAATACAACAACCTCAAGGAACGCGATAACCATTACTGCGCTCGTTTGCTCACGCTCTTCGAGCAGATCGGCAAAGGCGAAATCAGGGAAGGCGAGCTTGAATGGCGCTATCCGATCAAGCCATTATCACCTCAAGCTCTGTTTCCCAAACAGGACTGCACGCCTGCCGACAATAAATCGGCACAGGATGAGTATAAGGCGCTGTGGAATCAGTTGCTTGCCGGATTAAAAGATATTCCAAAATCCCACCGCGACAATCTGCCACTCTGGCTGGATCACTTCGACGCGTTGTGGTTGACTATGACGCACGCCATTCCTGCCGCGACCGCATTTGGTGTGAAGCCGGAAGTTTCGCTTTACGACCATTCCAAGGCAACGGCGGCATTGGCTGCGGCGTTATGGCGCTGGCATCACGCTCACCAGCTGGAAACGGCAGACTCACTCAAGTCCAGATCCGGTTGGGATGACAAAAAATTCCTGCTGGTACAGGGTGACTTTTTCGGTATCCAGAACTTCATTTTTGCCGAGGGCGGGCAGACCAACAAACATGCGCACAAACTGCTGCGCGGACGCTCGTTTCAGGTTGCCCTGCTGGCGGAATGCGCGGCGCTCAAGTTGCTGGAAGCTCTTGAGTTGCCGCCCACCAGTCAGATCATCAATGCAGCGGGCAAGTTTTTGATTGTCGCGCCGAATACCAAAGCCGCACAGCAAGCGGTAGAACGGGTACGCACGGAATTCAATAACTGGTGTTTACAGCACACCTACGGCGAGATCGGTATTGGACTGGCGACCACGGCAGCCTCCTGCAATGACTTCAGCCGAGGCAATTTTGGCGCACTGCAAAAGAAACTGTTCGAGGAGTTGGACAAAGCCAAGCATCACCGCTTTGACCTATGTGCGAAAACATCCCCCGCAGTCTTTGATGGCTTTTTGAATGAGTTCAATAACGAACTTGGCGTATGCCAGATCAATGGTCGTTATCCGGCTGATATTGCTCCCAGCGCAAAACGTGACTATGCGCTCTGCAAACTGGCCGATGACCAGATTCGCATCGGCGAAGCCCTGACAAAAAAGAAGCGCGTACTGATTACCCGTGACGTTGACAGCCTCTCTAAAGATCATCTTTCGCTCGATTACTTTGGCTGGCGGATTGCCTTCGTGCCTGAAGACGACGTTTCCGGCAAATACGGGCAATTGGCGAGCGAGCGCAAACTGGTTCGTTGCTGGGATTTTGACTTGCCGGAAGCCGATGGAACGGTGTTTCACGGTTATGCAAGGCGCTTTGTGAATACCTATGTGCCGCGCTGGAATGAGGATGACCGGACGTTGAAATTGCATGGAAAATATGATCGCCTGTCTGAAGAAGAAATAGGTCAATGTACAGGTGATGAAATCAAGACACTGCACGTTCTTGCTGCAGAAGACGGCGTACTTTCTGCTCGTCATTCCGGGCTTGACCCGGAATCCAGCGCTTCAATTGAACTGGATTCCCGCTTTCGCGGGAATGACAAGACCAAATGGCTCGGTGAAATCGGTCTGGTCACACTCAAGGGCGATGTGGATAATCTTGGCGCGCTGTTTCAGCAGGGCTTGGAAAAGCCGACCTTCGCCAAAATGGCTTCACTGTCGCGCCAGGTAAATCTGTTCTTCGCGCTCTGGCTGCCGTGGTTTTGCGAACATGGCAGGGATGGACAGGGTGTGGCACGCTATCGCAATACCTACACCGTTTTTGCCGGTGGCGATGACTTCTTCCTGATTGGCCCGTGGCAATCAACCATCCAGTTAACAGGCGAGATACGCCAGCATTTTGCAAAATATATGGTGAACGAGAACATTACCTTCTCGGTAGGTATGCTGATGACCAAGCCCAAGGTTCCGGCAAAGCAACTGGCACGTTCCGCCGAAGCCGCCCTTGAGAAATCCAAGACGTATGTTGAAAAGCACATTCCTGTGGGTGCGAATTCCGTGGGTGCGAATTCATTCGCACAACCTAATGAAAGCAGTTCGAATAAATTCGAACCCACAAAAGCAGAACCCACTAAAAACGCCGCCACGCTTTGGAATCAAACGGTGAGCTGGTCGGATTGGCACAAGTTGATGACTGTCAGGGCAAAAAAACTGCAAGCACTGCTGGACCAGGCCGAAGATCATGGAGCACCGCTATCATCCGGTATGGTGTATTCCCTGCTGGAACTGGCCGACAAAGCCGAAAAAGACCAGCCCTGCAATACAAATCGCAAGCCCGAAGACAGTCTGTGGCGCTCGCAACTGGCTTACCGTACAACGCGGCTAGTCAAGAATCGCGAGTTTGCTTCGGCGTTGAATGTTGAAATTGCAGAGGCATTGCGTGAACATCGAGGTGCGTACCGTTTGCCCTTATCGGTGTTGCTGTATGGCCGTCGAAAATAAAAAGCGTTCGAATGAATTCGAACCCACTAAACAAAATCAGGTGCTTCTTGTGGGTGCGAATTCATTCGCACAAAAAATCAAATGCCCTACAACGCACTTCTTAAAGGTCGCTTTAGTGAACCGGGACGAGCCTACTTCGTTACTGTGGCGCTCGATAAGCGCGAACATCGCTATTTTGCTGACTGGCATTGTGGTCGTTGCATCGTGGCTGAGATGCGGGCATTGCATGAGGATGCTGTCGTAAATTCGTTGGCATGGGTCGTCATGCCGGATCATGTTCACTGGCTATTTGAAATGAGAGACAAGATGGCACTGTCGGCAATCGTCAAACGTTTCAAGGCACGTTCCGCACGGCGAGTGAACGATTACCTCAAACGCGGCGGCACACTGTGGCAAAAAGGGTTTTACGATCATGCCATTCGTCAGGAAGATGATATTCGAGACATTGCCCGATATATCGTCGCCAATCCCTTGCGTGCAGGGCTGGTCAAGCACATTGGAGATTACCCATTGTGGGATGCAGTATGGGTATAAATGTAAAACGTGCGATTGCAACGGTTCTCGCAGGCATTTCGCCGTCAGGAGAAAGCTCGCAAATCGCACCCACAGGGCGAGGCCAAACTGTTTCGTGGGTGCGACAAATTCGCACAGCTCACTAGCAAGTGAAATGGCAAGCTTGCCAAGCAATATTGTTTGCACAGAACCACATACAATTCGTTTGAAAATCGCAAAGGGGATCAGCATGGCACAAGCACCATTTCAGCAAGGCAGGCAACGCGAAGAATCACCAGACAAGATTGTCAGCGAGACTATTAAAGAAAATGTAAAAAAGCTGAAGTTTGGGGAAGAAATCATCCCCGCCGATCTGTTCGACTCGGTGGCCAAATCTGTCGCCGATGAACTTAATAAAGCAAAGGATAAATTCAACAAGCCCACTCAGATACGTCGCTTTTACGATGAACTGGTAGGTTGGCAACAGCGTATCAAAGGTGACAATGATGACGAACGCAAAGCAGAGTTCGAAAAATACAACGCCTTCATTCGCATGATGAATGCCAAAGTGGCTTATGCCAAAGGCCGCGAACTGGTTGATGCAAATTTTGAATACTGGTTTACGGCAGCGAATAAAGCCACAACCAGTGCCAAAGCCCTCGACCACTTCCGCCTGCACTTTGAGGCTGTTTTGGGCTTTCTTAAGGGGATGAGAAACTGAAATGAACCCAATTAATCCATTAAACTGTTCGAAATGAATACATCCCACATTGAGATAGATCCGCGCGCTGTTCGTGCCTGGGTAACGGGTCGGATGGTGTTTGTTGAATTGACGGATGGCAGGCAGATCGGGTTTCCGGCTGATCGCTTTCGGCTGTTGCGCGATGCGAGCGAGGAACAATTGGCCGCGTTGACACTGCGCCTATCCGGTTCAGCCTTGCGCTGGGAAGAAATTGACGAAGACATCACCGTGCGCGGCATCGTCGAAGGACGCTTTCAGCTTCCTTTGCCGACTGACCGTCTTGCCGCCTTGCCGCCTAACTGAAAGGACTCACCATGCAACTCACCCAAATCAAGCAAATTACCGGCACGCTGGTGTTAAAAACCGGCCTGCACATCGGCGGTGGCGACACTGAAATGCACATCGGCGGGATTGATAATCAGGTCGTCAAAGACCCGGTATCCGGCCTGCCCTACATTCCCGGTTCCTCGCTCAAGGGCAAGATACGCAGCCTGCTGGAGTGGAAACTGGGGTTGGTACTCGCTTCTGACGGCAAACCTTTTTCCTTCAAGCAACTCAAAGACGGCGAAGTTAATACCGATGCCGAAAACTTGCTGCGCCTGTTCGGTGGCGCGCCTGACAAGGAAGCTGACGAGAAGATCAAAGCCATCGGTCCGACCCGTCTCGCATTCTGGGATTGCGCTCTCAACAAGACCTGGAAAGAAGAAATACTGGACAAGCGCAACCTGCTGGCTACCGAAGCCAAATCGGAAAATACCATCAACCGCATCTCCGGGACGGCGGATAATCCGCGTTTTACCGAGCGCGTCATCGCGGGTTCTCAATTTGACTTTCGCCTCAGCCTCAAGGTGCATGACGGCGAAGACCTGCTGCCCCTGTTGCTGCAAGGCTTGAAGCTGCTGGAACTCGATAGTCTGGGCGGTTCCGGTTCACGCGGCTACGGCAAGATTGAATTCAAAGACCTCAAGATAATAGATGGCGAGGCGCTGACCCTTCCCGATAACCCGTTTGCAGAAGGAGCCTCATCATGACACTTGCAGAAGCATTTCAGCGTGCTACCGCGTTGCCCCAGGAAAAACAGCAGGAACTTTCCGAGTTCATCGAGTTTCTTTTATCTCGCTCCAAAACGAAGCGTGTCCAAACAGAAAGTACCGAACTAGAACTCGACACTCCCTTCTTCGGCATGTGGGCAGACCGGCCGGAGATGGCTGATAGCGCGGCTTATGTTCAAGCCTTGCGCCAACGTGAATGGGAAGGCCGCCATGCTGCTGATTGACACGGACATCATCATTGATGCTGGCAGAGGTGACGTGCAGGCCAAAGAATTTCTGGGTCAGGTTGCAGCGCAGCATATTCTGGCTATTTCGACCATTACTCGACTAGAACTACTCGCGGGATGCCGAAATCTGCGCGAATGGAATTTGACCCAAATCGCTGTGCGCCAATTTACTGAACTGGAATTGACTACGGAAATTTCTCGGATTGCGGTAACCCTATTTGAGCACTATCGCCTGAGTCACGGCATCGCCTTGGCAGATGGCTTGATTGCAGCCACGGCACTCAGTAACGGGATTCCGCTGGTTAGCAAGAATCAACGGCATTTCAGATTCATTGAAAATCTCAATCTGTTGCCCTATCCGCCAACACCATGACTACATACCGCGCCACGCTCAAACTCCACACGGCTTTCGGTACGCCGCTGGCGGGTGACACCCTGTTTGGTCAACTGTGCTGGACAGCGCGCGAACACTTGGGGGAAGCCGAACTTGAACGGCTGCTTAAAGGCTATACCTCAGACAATCCCTGGCTGGTCGTCTCGGACGGTTTTCCATCGGGTTATCTGCCTAAACCCAATGTGCCAGCGTCACTTGTGAGTGCTAATTTTGTGGGTGCGAATTCATTCGCACATGAAAAGCGTGCGATTGCAACGGTTCTCGCAGGCATTTCGCCGTCAGGAGAAAGCTCGCAAATCGCACCCACGAACCAGACCCAGCAACGCAAGGCCGAGAAAGCCAAACGCTGGATTCCGCTTTCCGAAATCGGCAAATCCTTGTCGGAAATGTTGGCTGCTGCGGTGAATGACAAAGAGGCCTTCGCCAACGGCAAGCCCGTGGAAGCGCCGCAACCGCATAACACCCTGAACCGACTTACCGGCACCACGGGTGAAGGAGAATTTGCGCCCTACACCCAGCCGCAAATATTCTTCGCAAGAGATCAACGCGTGGATCTGTATTGCGTGCTGGACGAAACCCGCATCTCATTGAAAACATTTAAAACTTTACTGGAAGCCATCGGTAGCCACGGCTTTGGCCGTGATGCCTCCATCGGTCTGGGCAAATTTACGGTCGAAACTATTTGTGCGAATGAATTCGCACCCACGAAAACCGTCCGTCCTCCTGTGGGTGCGAATTCATTCGCACAAGAAAATACCGCCATTGTGGGTGCGACAGATTCGCACAATGCCATCGAAAACCGTTCGAATACAACGATTCTCCCAGGCCTTTCGCCGTCAGGTGAAAGCTCGCAATTCGAACCCACGGCCTATCTCACCCTTGCACCCTGCGCACCACAAGGGCTGGGCTTTGATGGCGACAAAAGCTACTGGCGCGTCATCACCCGTTTCGGGCGGCACGGTAATTTGCACGGCCTGTCCAGCAAGCCCTTCAAGAATCCCGTACTGCTCGCCGCCACCGCTGCGGTATTCGTGCCGCAAGATGCCTACACCCCCAGCCAGTTTATCGGCCAGGGCTTAGGCGGGGACGGACAATTATCCGAAATCGAACCCGCCACCGTGCAGCAAGGCTACGCGCCGGTCGTCGGCATCAGAATGGGGGATTAACATGGAATTCATGCAAACACACAATTTAGTTGTGAGTACACTGTCTCCCGTTCATGTCGGTTGTGGTGTGGATTTTGTACCAACGGAATATGTTGTTGATGCCCACGGTACTTTGCACGCGTTTGAGCCCGCCGCACTTGCCACGTTGAAAAGTGCCCAACAGATTAGCCGTGGAATCATTTCGGCATTAGACAAAGGGATGCCGCAAGAGCAACTTCGTGCTGTCCATGCTGCATTACAAAGGAATCGTGATGAAATTGGCACTGTTGCTTCCACCCATGTAAAGCTGGCACCAGGAGTCTTCTCTCACTACAAACAAACGCAGGATGCCCGTAATGACTTCAACAGAAACGGAGTTGAGCGAACATCCTACAACCCGTTTGATCAGCTTCCCATTTTGCCGGGAAGCAGCATCAAAGGTTCTTTACGCACCGCCATTCTCAATACTAGAAAACCTGACAGAGCAGTTTTGCCGGAACAACTAGATAAACAGATTTTTGCTTTTAATATGATGATTGAAGAATTCGACATCAACGGTAAAAAACAACTCCGTCTCAAGGCTCAGCACACAAAACGTGATTACGACCAAGTGCGCAAGGACATTGAAAAAGCACTCGCAAAGCAAGCTGGAAATCTCGGGGAACATTGGCTGGGAGGCAAGTTTGCAACAGACCCGCTGCGTGCATTGAAAGTTGGGGATGCCTGTTCGCTTGACCCCCAGCTCGAACGTGAAATTTGCTTCTGTGTGAATCGCAATCGTGCTGGGCGAAAAAGTCAGGCTCAAAGTAAAGGTTTATACACCCGACTGGAATACGTAACTGAGCACCAGGCTGCACTGTTTAAAATTGCTATCACAATGCAAAATCTCACGAGCATTGCCGGTCAGCGCAAGCAGAACGGGGAGTTACTTGCACCGACAGCGGCTAACTTGATATCAATGCCGACAGTTATTCGTGCGTGCAACGACTATTATCTACCCCGGCTTGAAAAGGATCTGCAACTGACCAAAGCATTGCATCCCGGTTCGGCATGGGCATCAAGCACTGAAACTGTTATGAATAGTGGCCTGCGCGAAGAAATCAAAGCAGGACAAGTACTTCTGTTGCGCGTGGGCAAACATGGTGGTGCAGACAATAATACGGTTGATGGTCGGCAGATCAAAATTATGCTTAATGAGGATAAAAGGCCGACGCGTGACGGTAGAGAAGAAAAAATTCGTCTATACATCTTCGATACCGAACCAAGAACTACTTGGTTTTGTGCTGACAAACTCGAAACCCCCTCGGATTTACTTCCGCATGGCTGGGTGGTAATGAGCACACCAGATGCTTCATGGATAAAACTGCTCCCTGGATATACAAGACGCGCAGAACGGCAAAAAATAATTCAGGAAAAAGAACAACAGCGCCAGCAAGCCGAAGCAGAAGCTCGCCAGCAAGCCGCCAAAGCCGCCGCTCATCAAATTGCTCTTGCCAGTATGACTCCTAACCAGCGTCAAACTGAGGCATTTAAGTCAGCTTTTGCTGCGCGTGAGGAACAACTGCGCGGCAACAAGGAGAGCATGAACGGAGATTTTCATAATCGTGCCCGCAAGATTGCTCAGGATGCACTTGCCGCTACGGACTGGACCTCGGAAGAAAAGCGGGCGTTAGCAGATGCCATCGCGGAATGGTTGCCAAAAGTCGTACAAGGCATGGACAAGGATCAATTGAAAAAACTCAAGCTATCCTCGCTGCGCGGGCAAGTTTAATATACACAATATATTGATTATTAAGGAAAAAATTATGCCAAGCTATTTTGATGGCCGCATCACGCTTGATCCTGATATTTGCAATGGCAAGCCTACTTTGAGAGGCAAGCGCATTGCTGTACAAACTATCCTTGGCTTTCTGAGTGAAGGAGATAGCGAGGCAGAAATTCTTGAACAATATCCAAGCCTGGAAGCCGAAGATATTCGCGCCTGCCTGCGGTTTGCCACACAAATCATGGGGCAGCGTTACGACTTGGCGATGGTCGCCTGATGGCCCGGTTTCTGATTGACGCGAACTTGCCGTATCGCTTTGCCTTGTGGCAGAGCGAAGACTATTGCCATGTTTTTGATATTGGCGATGATTTGCCCGATTCTGCTATCTGGCAATACGCGCAGCAGCACGATCTCATTATCGTCAGTAAAGATGCCGATTTTTCTGACCGGATCATGTTGTCTGATCCACCGCCCCGTGTGATTCATTTGCGTATTGGCAATATGCGGATGCGCGACCTGTTTGCATTTTTACATCGCGTCTGGCCGCAAATCATCGAAATCAGTGCCAGTCACAAGCTGATCATCGTGCGCGAGTCGTTGATTGAGTGCATCGCATGACATTGACTTACCCGCTCGCCCGCTACCGTTTTGAATTTGAGGCAACCACGGCCATCCGTTTGCCGGAATACGCCGGTTCTGCCTTGCGCGGCGCATTCGGTCATGCCTTGCGGCAATTGGCTTGTGTTACGCGCGCCAAAACCTGTGACGGTTGCCTGTTGGCGGCAACTTGCCCTTACACCAGCGTGTTCGAGCCGCAGAAACCGATGTCCGCTTCATTATCACTGGCAACGCCGCCCGTTCCCTATATCATCGAACCGCCGGAATGGGGTGCGCGGCAATATGCGCCGGGTGAAACGCTCACCTTTCGTTTCACGCTGGTGGGCCGGGCTATCGAGCAGTTGCCGTTATGTATCATGGCTTGGCGGCGCGCTTTTGCGCGTGGGGTAGGGGCAGGCGATGGCACGGCGGAACTGCTGAATGTGGCGTATGAAGAACAGACAGGAGCTATTCCTGCTGTGGGTGCGACAGATTTGCACAATCCTATCGAAGACCGTTCGAATCAATTCGAACCCACGACAACCGATCAACTTATCTACCATCCGGGTGAAACCGTGGCCGAGCATTCGCGCCTGCTGACGCTTGCTATGCAGGATGTACCCGCCACTGTCACTCTTGAATTCCTCACCCCGCTGCGCTTGCAGGAAAACGCTCATGCCTTGCCGCCCTCGCGGCTGGTTCCCAGGCCGCTGCTCATGGCGCTAGTGCGTCGCGCCAGCCTGCTGTCCGAGCATCATCAAGGTCAGCCACTGCTCACACCGGCACAATTTACCGAACTTTCCTATGCCGCCAACGGCATCGAAGGTCAAACACAAATGGAATGGCGCGACTGGACGCGCCGCTCCGCGCGCCAGCAATGCACCATGCAACTGGGCGGCTGCATCGGCACATGGACGCTGACCGGCGACCTCACCCCCTTCTGGAATTTTCTGCGTCTGGGTGAATACCTGCATGTCGGCAAGGAAGCCTCGTTCGGGCTGGGGCAATACCGCATTCTCCTGTAGATGCAACCCCCGTGGGTGCGACTGGTTCGCACAGCCCATTAAAAAACGTGCGGATAAATCCGCACCCACGAGGGAATTCCTACACCTACACGGCAAGGTTGCCATCCCAAACTAGCCCGCGCGGCATCATTACAATGCCCGCATGAGTTACCGCAGCCTTTATCTGGTTTGTTATGACATCTGTTCGCCGCGACGCTTGCAGCGGGTGCATCACTATCTGCTGGGTTTCAAGGTGGGCGGGCAGAAGTCCTTTTTTGAATGCTGGCTGACACCGCCTGAATTAAAGGAAATACGTCTCACCTTGCGCGATTTGATGAATGCAAGGGAGGATAGGGTACACATATTTCAGCTTGATCCGCGCATGACGGCTGATTGTTACGGACAGGCCGACAGGCAGGCACTCAATACGCCTTTTATGGTGCTGTAACAGCTATGAGGGGGCGAATTGCGAGCTTTCGCCTGATGGCGAAGTACCTGCGAGAACCGTTGCATTCGCACATTGAAAAGAAAAGCGTGCGAATACCCACAGGGTACAAGAACCTCTGCGAGGTAAATTCGCACCCACAAAACCAATCGCACAAGTAACGGGAGAATCGCATGAGCAGCCTGTATATAGATCGCCGTGGCGTGGAGCTGGAAGCCGATGGCGAAGCGCTGGTATTTCGCGAAAATGGCGAACGCATCGGTACGGTTCCCCTGGCTCCCTTGTCCAGAATCTTCCTGCGCGGCGATGTCAGGCTGCAATCCAGTCTGTTGGGCAAGTTGGGTGAGCGCGGTATCGGCGTGATTATCCTGTCCGGTCGCAAGGCCGAACCGACACTGCTGATGGCGCGTCCGCACAATGATGCCATGCGCCGTATTTCACAATATCGCTTGTCGCAAGATACCGACTTTTGCCTGAACTTTGCACGCGATTTGGTACAGCGCAAGCTGGCCAGCCAGCATGATTTTCTGGCTGCGCGGCGCGAACACGAACTTGAACACCGCTATGAATTGACGCTTGCGCTGCGCAAATTGGACGGCATCATGGCGCATATCGGGGAAAAATCCACCCTTGCCGCCCTGCTCGGCGTCGAGGGAGCAGGCGCTGCGGCTTATTTTGAAGGCTTTGCGGCGATAGCGCCCCCCCGCCTGAAGTTTTCTCAACGCAATCGTCGTCCCCCGCGCGATCCGTTGAATGCCTTGCTGTCGCTAGGCTATACCTTGTTGCAAGCCGAGGCGGTGCTGGCACTTTATGGTGCCGGACTTGATCCCTACATCGGCTTTTATCACCAACTCGATTTTGGCCGCGAATCGCTCGCCTGCGATGTCGTCGAGCCGTTGCGGGTGGCAGTGGATGCTTTTGCACTGGAATTGTTTCGTCAGGACATCCTGCGAATCGAGGATTTCTCCACTACCGAATCTGGTTGCCTGCTCGGCAAAGCTGGCAGAGCCAAGTTTTACGGTGCATGGGAAACGCTTGCGGAGAAACTGCGCAAGCAACTGAATAGCCAGGTTGACGAACTCTCCGCCCAGTTCATGCCGACAGCCTTGCCCCAGTCATCCCTGAGCGGCGAGGAATTCTGACCATGCGCTGCTGGTTAATCGGCTATGACATTACCTCGCCCAAGCGCCTGCAACGCGTCTACCGTGTCTTGCTGCGCTACGCCACGCCCATTGAATACAGTGTGTTTCTGTTTACCGGAACCGAATGTGGCAAGCAACGCTGCCTGGCTGAATTACTTGCCTTGATCGATCCGAAAACGGACGATCTGCGCTGTTATCCCTTGCCTGAACGCGGCTTGCAGGAACGCATCGGCAAAGCCACCCTGCCCGAGGGTATTCATTGGAGCCTCCTGCCGAGTACCTTGTGAAGCTGACTGGTGGCAAAGCTGCTACTATGGCAGCCCGGCAAAGAAAAATCGAAGCGAAAGTACATAACTCCGTCATGATGCCAAAAACCCGCGAATCACAATTTCAACGTTTTGTAAACAAAGGAGAAAATGACACCACACAGTAGTACCCCAGCCCTGAATGAAAAGGGATTGAGACCTACACATCCTTCGTTTCTTCCCAGTTGGCAGGTAGTACCCCAGCCCTGAATGAAAAGGGATTGAGACTCATTTTTTACTTGCTTAAACTTTTCCATCATGTAGTACCCCAGCCCTGAATGAAAAGGGATTGAGACGCCCTTCCGTCTGTGGCTTCATATATAAGGCTCAGTAGTACCCCAGCCCTGAATGAAAAGGGATTGAGACTTGTCCACGAGGCTGTTGTACACGCTGCTGTTGGTGTAGTACCCCAGCCCTGAATGAAAAGGGATTGAGACTTTTTAACAAAAGATTCATTACCTGACTGGTTAATGTAGTACCCCAGCCCTGAATGAAAAGGGATTGAGACAAAACTATGGCGGGCAATACCATGTTGCCGTGTGTAGTACCCCAGCCCTGAACCTAGAAACAGCAGTAGATGTGGGTGCGAATTCATTCGCACATTCAGACAGTTACGTGCGAATGAATTCGCACCCACAAATTCCATTCAAGATCAGGAAATTATGGGTAAGCTGCGGTTTTAAGGCTGAATGAAAAGGGATTGAGACGGCGTTACGGTGTGGCGGTTTACGCCAAGCCAAAAATTGGCTAGCTTGCCGTCTCTTCTCGATCCGCACTTATCCGCTATCATGTGCTCAGTCAAGTACGCCCCATCGGGCATTCCGGTCAGGAGATAGAAATGGGTTTTGTTTCAGGTTTGTTGAAAGTGGCGGCAGGTGCTGCAACTGGTGTTGCAGCGATTACGGCTTTGCCGGTATTCGGCGCAGTCGGCACGATTACTGCTGCCGGTATGGCAGTAGGCTCCGTTGTCGGTGCGGTGGCTGGTGTGGCAGATGAAGTCATCGGTAAGGACAAATCAGGTCAAGTCCAAAATTTGCTGTAAATTCTCTCCGGTCACTGACGTTTTTTAGCCTGCCAGAGCAACGATATTACTACCCTGTTTAGCCGCAATTTGGGCATCTGCCCATTCCTTAAATTCATCCATA
>Ga0210037_1001623_pt1 | contig 13240 bp, 24 predicted proteins | sample CryGey08umfilter_3_FD_185451 | JGI IMG/M metagenome (GOLD analysis project Ga0210037, IMG submission 185451) | Groundwater microbial communities from aquifer in Utah, USA - Crystal Geyser 4/9/14 0.8 um filter (SPAdes) (version 3) | ecosystem: Environmental > Aquatic > Deep subsurface >...
CCACTCGCTACGAAGATATTATGAAAATGCGTAAACGATTTTTAAAAGAACTCCCTTGGATGGGCTCGAATGGACTTGCCGAATGACAAACGATGAGAAATTAAAACTTGTCTTGGAACGACTTTCCGGAACCCTGGTCGAGATCGAGAACTCTTTACAACGGTTCTTTTATGACCTCCATGAAGCCGGAGTCGTAAGTCTGGAAGATACCACCGAAATGCTTGAAAAACAGCGGAAGAAAGGAAACCGCCATGCCTGATTTTAAACATGGGGATCTAATATACGTAATCACCGTTTTCAACCCGTTTGGTAATCATCCCCCGATTGCCAGAAAGAAATGCGGCGTTTTTTCCAGTCGAATTAAACATACTCGAAAATGGAACGGCCCGGATATGGCTTATGTGAAATTCGATGGAAACGCTACATACTCAAAGGTCCGACTCGACCGCATCCGGAAGGCCTGAAACGATGATCTACCCCGATGACTTTCTAAATAAAATCGTATGCGGCGACTGTCTTGACCTGATGAAAGACATTCCCGATGATTCCGGGCTTACCGTTATCACCGATCCGGTCTGGCCCGGATGCAAGCCGAATCTCCCCGGAAAAGATATCGCCAATGAAATCTTCGCCGAGGCCTGCAAGCATTTTGAACGCTTCGCCGTTCGTATCGTTATTCACCTTGGAATCAATACCGATCCCCGCCTTCTGCGGCATATCCCCTCAAAATTTCATTTTGTTCAATGTCTTTGGCTTCGCTGGATTCCGCCAAGCCAGCGAGGAACCCTACTTGCCGAGGCCGATGTTGGCTATGTATATGGTCACTCACACCTTCCCAAAGACGGCACTCGATTATTGGGAAGCTCTGCCATTTCCAACAGTAGGCTGAGACGGCCGGACGATAATAATAAAAATATCAATCACCCAACCCCGAAATCTTTACAACATGTGTCATGGATCGTGCGCCGATACAGTCGCCCGGATGATATTATCCTCGATCCTTTTGCCGGATCAGGGACAACGCTCAAAGCCGCCCTTTTGCACAATCGAAGATTTATAGGCATCGAAATTGATGAAAAATTTTGCGCAGAAGCCAATCGGCGAGTATTTGCCCCAAATCAGACAGAAGCCCCTTTCTATCAATAGCTTAACCATAGCATAAAAACCCCCAATCCCTGCTATGTTAAAATATTATGCAAATAAGTGCTAAAAAGTGTTGACAAAATTCAACATGCGCACTTAGTTGCATACATGAAGAGCCGGTTCCGACATATCCGGGACGGCGAACCCGGTACCGATGAGACACTCCGCCAGCTTGGGCAATTGATTGTCGATTCTCAAAAACGCCCAAAAATTAGAATCCTTGCAACTCACATCCTCAGTCAAAACGCCGTACCCCAAAAAAACGATGCCGCCGCCGCCCTTGCTCTTTTCGGGTGGATCAAAAAAAACATCCGCTATCAAAAAGACCCCACGCACGTCGAGGTTGTTCAGGACCCGGAGATAACGGCGTTCCAAATTCGAGCCGGTGACTGTGACGACCAGGCCGCACTTATGGGCGCGCTTGCTTCCAGCGTCGGAATCCCCGCCCGCCTGACCGTCATAGGCAACAATAGGAATAATTTCAGTCATATTTTCGCGGAGGTTTTGGTCAATAATCGCTGGATCGCCGCCGATACGACCCTCGACGCGCCATTCGGCACGCGCCCGATACTGCCAATCAAAAAAACATACAGTTTGAATGGAGTCCCAAATATGTACACACCCGCACTTTCAGGCTATCGCCGCCGCTCTGGGATGGGTATTGCCCCGGTTATTGCCGCTCCGGCCGTTACTGCCCTTACAAAAGCCACAACCAATATTCTCAACACCCTCAACCCGTTCGGCCAATCGCAGGGTTTCAAACTCCGCGAAGCGGCTTCAAAGGACTTTTTTGATAAGCGGAATTATATTTTCTCGATTCTGTCAAGCCTCACGCCCGCCCAGCAACAAAAATGGTCTACGATGTCGTTTCTCAAAACCGATTACAATACCCGAAGGGAAAACGACTACGAGCGGCAGGAATTGAATGACTTCTACGCCTGGTTACAGGCCGACATCGACAACAACGCCCGACTACAGGCTGAGGCCGGAAGCGGAATATACACACAATCCAATGATGTCATTACCGCCGCAACCTCCGGCTCCGGCATGATGATCATGGCCATCATGGGCTTGGCCGCGCTCTTTTTGACGAGGAAAAAATAATGTATCTCGCATCGATGTTTCATATCAGCAAGCCGGACCGGAGAGAAACCCCGACCGCTCCGATATCGCCGGTCCCAACCGATATTTCGCATATCCGATTTATCAAACCGACTTTTGAATCAAATACCGGGGTTGTGCCCCCTCTGATTAAGGTCGACAACAGCCAGTTTATTACGCCGACCGTCAATCAGGAACTGCCGACCACCATGGTCACGGCCAGTCCGACCGCTTATGTCGCCAGCGATCTGCCCGCGCCGGAAATGGAAGATCAAATCTTTGTGCCGACCGGCGATATGCAGACGGTCAATCAGGCCGGAATCATGGATGCCGGTATCGGTCCAATGGCACTGGTCGGAATCGGAGTCGCTTTATACCTCTTATTTGACGGGAAAATATGAGTGATCAAATAAGCCAATCGGAACAGCTCGAGCTCCAAAATATGGTATCGACTTTTCCGGAGTCGCTCAATCAGGCCGTTGAAGATTGGGCAAAATTCAAAATGGCTGTCGATTATGGCCTTGTCCCCAACAACAAAAGACGCCTTATCGTTGATTGGTTCCGGGAATGGCCTAAGTATTGGGAAGCGCTCAAGCCGAATTACGATCCGCAATTGTCTACTGGCATGATCAGCCCGCATAGACAGGCCGTTTACGATAAAGCTAACGCTTTCGCCGCCCGCCTGACAACGGAAGACTCCTCTATTACCGGACTCGGTATTGCCCCTCTCATTATCGCTGGCGTCTTAATCGCCGGAGCCCTTGGCATAGGCGGAGCTTTTTGGGCTATCGGATACTACCGAAAACAAAACAATATCAGCGCCATGATCGATGCCACCATCACCGGAAAACTGCGCGCCGACATTCTGCTGGCCGCCGTTGAAAAAGAGTCCGAATCTCTATTCCCGGACATCAAAGGCATTACCACATGGGCAGTCGTAGGAGCTGCTGTCTTATTCTTTTGGCCTCAGATATTGTCACTCTTAAATCGAGGGCAATCTGATGCCTAAAGCCAAAGCCGGACACACCGCCGCCGCGGTCGATCTGTCCCGGAAATTCCATCAACTGGAACCGCGCTTTCAAACCGCAGTCAAATTGGAATGGCCGAAGGCCTTGACCGCCATCGGCGATTGTGCCCAGGTCGATTACATATCGGACAAATACGACGGGAAAACCCGTCAGTACTTCCATAAATTTAAAAAGCCCTGTCGCATATATGCCGCCCCCAAAAAGTTGCCGGACGGCCAGAGCATGCTTATAATCATTGGAAAATTTGCAATTAAACCCGAAGGAATTGTATAAGGAGCCACCCATGCAAACCATTCCCGTAATTGAGAATCCGCGCCGGCGTCGCGACCGTACGCGCCGGACCCTGACCCCGCGCCAGCTTGCCGCAGGATTCGGCGGCAAGGCCCGGATGACGCGCAGAACGCGCAAACGCCGGAACCCCGGCCTCATGTCCATCGCCGCCAACCCGCGCCGCCGGCGCCCCTCGCGCCGGCGCTCGACCGTCAGCGGATACCGCCGCCGGCGTTATAGCAACCCCTCGATCAATCGCATCTTCGGCGGAATCGATCTTGCTTTCGCCGCCAGCGCGGCCGGTGGAATCATTCTCGGGAAAGCCGCCCCCGGACTCATTCAAAAAGTATGGCCGACCGTACCCGTTACCGGATTCGGCGGTATGGCCGTTCGCGTCGGATCGGTATTAGCCGCCTCATTCGCCGCTGGCAAATTCCTGCGTATGCCCAAAGTCGCCTCGGGTCTCATCGCCGGTGAAATCGCCTACGAACTGTATTTGCTCGCCAATCAGTACGTTCTGCCGAGCCTTGGCATAGGCCTCTCCGGTGGCGACTACCTGACCGTAAGCGACATCGACTCCATGGCCTTGTCGGGCTACACCACGACCAACTTGCGCGGCTATGAACCCTCTATCAGCGAACTCGCCGCGTAAGGAGAACTAAACGATGAGACTTATTGGAATACAAAACGAAATCGATCAGCCCATCTACGATACGATGCAATTGGCCGTAGCCGCCGTACCGCAGACGCTGAACTTTTTTTCGGTCCCGATTGGCCAGATCATCGCCGGAGCGGTGGCAAAGACCTATTCGCACACCAATCTGGTGCAGGCCGGTCGACTCGAAAAGGGCTTGAAGCTCACGATCAAAGCGGTTTCATTCGCTGTCAAAGAAACCGCTGTCGGCGGAGCCCGACCGACATGGGCCGATTATGTGTCGGTGTACAACAATTCTTTCCTGAGATTATTCATCGGTCAGGTATCATTTCTCGATACCTACCTGCAGGCCGTACCGCCCGCATCGGCCGAAGTCGGTTATTACTCGAATATCGTGGCCGCCGCCACCGAGTACAAACCGACGCACGGCGTCGGATCGTATTTCAACCGCTTTCCTCTCGATCAGCCGCTTTTTCTCGATGATCAGGAGAGCATTAACGTAGAATTGACTGTCGGCAATGCCATTGTGGCCGTAACGGATGTTATGGTCATCTTGTGGGGCTCGATGGTCCGACCGGTCAGATAAGGAGCTTCTTATTATGCGATATCTTGGAGCCAATAATGTAATCACCCAGCCGGTCTACGACACAATGCGCCTTGCCGTCGCGGCCGGTGGACAAACCGTCTCGTTTTTCAATGTCCCCCAGGGCGGCCTTCTTGCGGCCGGTGTGCCCAAAACGTTCGCGCATACCAACCTCGTGCAGTCGGGACGCCTCGAAAAAGGCCTGGAACTGACGATCCGGGCGATCTCCTTCTTCGTCAGAGACAACGCCGGCGCCATGGTCTCACTTGCTGATTATTTGAGTATCTTCAATAACTCGAATATCAACATGATGTTTGCCGGAGTGTCGTTTCTGAGACTTCCGGCTTGCGCCCTGCCGCCTTCGGGAGGCGAAACGGGCTATTTCTCGAACATCGCCCCCGCCGTCACCGAGTTCAAGATGAACAAGGGAGTCAGCGTCTTCTCAAATCGGATGGTGCTGGATAATCCGATGGTGCTCGAAGACATGGAAACGATCCAGGTCGATTTCCAGGTCAACGGCGCCATTGCCGCGGTCACCGACATAACCTTCACCTTGTGGGGCGAACTCACGAAGCCGGTCCGATAAACCGCGAAAGGAATAAGGGAATAAACGATGCAAAGTCAAATTAAGAATCCCCCCGGATATCAGGGCGCATCCAAATACCTGCTGTATTATGTGTTTTCGACCGCTCCGGTTGTGTTCGCCGCGGCCGGAACCTTGGCCGCCAACATCACCATTGACGGATCGGCTGACTTCCGCGCCAACTATCTCACTATATCCGTCACGCAGGCTAACCTGGTTGTCGTCAACTGGGGCGGCACGATCCAGCTCGATGAAACCGGTAAAGGCCGTACCCTCTTCGATCGGCCGATCATGGTCGATGCGCTCAGAGGCATAGGCCAACTGCCATATCGCTTCGAACCGCCGCGGCTGTTCCGGAGAAACTCGACGATCACCGTTACCCTGGTTAATCCGGTCGCCACCGCGACCACGATACAGGTTGCTCTGCACGGTTATAAGCTCATGGATTCTGAGGCCGCCGCATGAGTAACAAATCGATCACGGGTGGGAATAATTATTTCCCGCCCGGAATATCGTCGGATGCCGAGCCGGTTGACTACAAACAACAGGCCGCGAATACAAAAGAGATAAGGGCTAAAATTGATGCCCAATCTCGAGCTGTCCACGATTCTCTTAAAAGTCGCGGGAACGATTCCTCGCTCGACATCATGGCCACCGTAACCAATCCGGTCGCCAATCAAAACGTCGTAACCTTCACTCCGCTGTCGGGATCGATTGCCGCGATTACTCGTCTGTCGATCTGTTTTTCCAATCCGTTTCTTGCAATGATAGGCTTTGTGGGATGGCGAATTCTTGTCACCGGGGCACAACCGCCCTACGTGACACCGTTCCAATTCTCCGGATTCGGCGACATCTTCACCCCCGCGGTCATCGATACCCTTTGGTTGCAGTCAAACGATACGTTTGCGCTTGAAATACAGTTGTCGGCCGGATTCGATGAACACCTGGTCGTCATCGGACGCATAGCCGGGCATGTGTATAAACCGGCCAGCCCGCAGCTTGTTGGAGAACATTACTAATGGCTATTAATTTAGGAACTCAAACCGGTCTGCCCTCAGCTCCTCGATCCGAGACGTACCCGCTTACTCTGTATGGCGAAGTTAATATCGTGAGTGTTGGCGCGCCGGGGCTTACTACTATCATTCATCACAATGGAGCCGCCTCGGATTATTGGATCACCGGATCGGCGTCGGTTCTGTCGTGGTGTTTGTTTGCCACCAGCGCGATCCCGCAGTCGAACGGCGCCACGCTACAAATCCTCGGGTCAACCGATCCCATATTTTTCCCGGCTGTTCCGTTTCTGTCGTACCCAATCCCGGTAAATGCTTACAGTATAGTTTCTAATATAGAAGTTCCATTTCCTCAAATTCAATTCTTATGTATCGATTCACAGTCGGGTGGTGCCAACGGCGTGAATTTAGCTGGATGGATCAGACTGCAAGGGGGGAAATAATGCTATCACACGACAAAACATCAGTCACATGGATTGATGCCAATAACCCTCTTGGTGCCGGAGCCAATCGGTATGTTGAAATGGGAATGCCGGGAAGCGGACATATCGGCTTAAATTGTGAAAAAACTCTCTTCCTCACATGGTCTTTTATTGCCGCGCAAGCCACGACTATCGATATCGAGGTCATGTACAGCGGAACCATTCCCCCTGTTTGGTATGTATATATGACTCAAAACGCTTTGGCCGCAACAATGACAACTCCTTACAATTTGGCCGCCCCATATAATAATACCGGCTTTATCATAGTACCAGCTTTTCACATGCGAATACATTTGACCGACACCTCGGGAGTCGCGCACGCCTACACGCGCTTTTTTGCCCGCGCCTGGTGGAATTGATGGGAAACGTTTGCTATGTCCCGCAGGCAGGCGGAGAAATCGCCGTTATCCCGGTTGCCAACCCCGCGCCCGGAGTCGACTGGATATATACCGTTCCGGCCGGTTATGAAATGCAACCGCTCCTCATCTTCTACCGACTGACGACCTCGGCTATTGTCGCCACCAGATACCCCATGTTTGTAACCTACGGAGCCGATAATTACGACCGCTCGCGAATCCGTTTCTCAACCAACATCACGGCCGGACTGACCCGAAACTTCATCCTTGCGCTCGGGAGCACGCGCGCCGACAATCTCTACAGTGTCAATTACGCCGACACATTGCCGGACTGCCGCTATTTGTCGGGAGACCGCTGGGGATCGGCAACCTCATTTTTAGATGCCGCAGATCAGTTTTCGCTTATTCGATTATTGGTCTGCCGGTGGAGATCGTAAACCATGGGAAACATCTGCTACGTCCCCCAGGAAGGCGGCGAAGTCGCTACTTTAAGTCTTGGCAACCCCGCGGCCGGTGCCAATTGGCTTTACACCGTTCCCGGAGATAGAGAATACGAAATCCGTTGCATGCAGGCCAAATTGACAACCTCGGCAGTCCCCGGAAATCGCCAGCCGCTTTTCGTCATATACGACTCGGGAATGAATGATTTATACCGATTGTACTTTTCGACTACCGTCCCGGCCAGCATGACGGCCGTATTTTCTCTTTACAGAAACTGTCGAAGGTCGGATTATTATTTGCTTGTTTCAGCCGGAAATAGCCATTATAATGACGCCTTACCGGCCTGCCGATTAAGAGGCGGCATGTACATTGGCGCGGCCTTCTCGGCAATGGATGTCGGCGATCAATGGACCGAAATCAGGATCGAAGCCCATAGGTGGCGATCCTAACCACAAAAAAGGAGTGCACCCCATGTTCACCAGTTTTATCAAGTCAATCGTAGCCCTGTTCAATGTCTTCAAGAAGAAACCGAAAATTACCGATGTTTTGACGGCCGTACTCGAACAGTTGCCCGCCATCGTGAATAACGTGATCACGTTCGGCGGCGCCGACACCAGGGAAAAATTCGATGAGTTTTTACAAACTATCGATGACTACACCGGAGTGGATCCCGGCGCCCTCGATATCTTCCGGGATATTCCCCCGGACATCGAAGAGGCCTTTTGGGACCACATAAAAGAAGCCGCCCGAATCATCGGATATAACAAGCTCAAGGTCCAGGGATACGCTGTCTAAAAGATGATCACACCCTCTGAATGGTCGACGTTGCTTTACCTCAAGCCGGAGGACTTCGCCGGAAAAAACCCGGAAGCCCTCCGGCTTTCTATTGTCCAAAAACTCGACCACTTCACCGGAATCATAGGCAGTCGCCCGCTGATCCTGTCGGCAGGAAGGCCCGGCGATCCCAAATCGCACGGAGCCGGTCAGGCTATCGACACCACATGGCCAGGTCAGGACCCCCTCGTCATAAATCAAAAAGCCCTTGAATCCCGACTCTTCAAAGGGGTCGGAATATATGTCAATGAGATTGGAGTCGCATCACATCATTTTGATGACTGGGACGCGAGAACCGCATCCGAACCGGCCACATGGGGTGGCATCATCACTCACCCCGTCGATTCCAGCACCAACCAGCACGTCCGAGTGACTCAGTATGTCGCCATGCAAAGCGTTATCGAGATTCTAAAAAAAAAGTTGTGGCAAGCAGTTACCAGCCCGGCCGTATTACTGTGGGCCGGATTGCTGATTTTGTACCTGTGGAGAAACCGCATCCATTAATCAAACCTGAAACCGTTGAGGTGCAACAATGGGACGCCCCAAAAAAAACCCCGATCCTGATCTGGATAATAGCGAAGATACGATCAGTTTTGACGATTCTCCGCGAACTGTTTCCGATGATAATTATATAGAAAGCTTTTCGGAATTATTCGGCGATGGAAGCGAATCGATCCGCGTTCAACTCTACCGCATTGAACCGATGTATGACGACACCGGCGAACGCTGTGACGGCTTCCTTCGCTATCTCAGGCCCGGCGATGACCCCGGTACTGTTTCCGAAGAGTACGGTGGCCGACTCTACGAACTCCGGCAACATATCGTCAATCCCGGCGAACGCCCCCGGTGGGGCAAACAAATACGATTCAGGATATCCGGTCCGCCTCGGAGGTCTGCACCGCCTCGCGCAGGCGGACCGCCTGAATCAAATCCGACACCGCTCCCGTCGCCGCCGCCATCGGCGGCCGTCATTCAGGACAATAACCATGTTGAAGGTATTCCCATCGGCGGAACCGATGAGGACTTCCTCAAGCGCATGGAGCGGATCGCCATGATAAAGGCCGCTTTCCCGCCGCCCAATGATATCAATACCCAATTAGTCACCATGATAATGGGTCTGAAAACACAGCCGACATCCGGACTCGATATCAAATCGATTGCCGAAACCGTCTCGGCTATTAAAGAAATCACCGGGATCGTCTCCTCTGAAAAAGGCGGAGAAACGTCGATGCTGGACATCGTAAAAGAAGGTATCGGCGCTTTCCGGGAATTTGTCGAAGCCCGGAAAACCGGAACTCAACCGCAACCGCCGCCACAACCGGCCATGGGAAACCCTCAATTGGCGACTCAAAAACCCCCCGAAATACCCCAAAATACAGCCGGAAACGCGGTTCAGGGCCACGAAAAGGAAAACCCCACTATGTCGATTCAACAAATTGCGGAAAAGGCCTGTAAGACCATCGTAGCCGGTTATACTGGCAGTCCCCAACAGACCCCGGCCGAGGTTTCTGACAGTCTGAATATTTTTTTACCGCTGGATAAACAGACAAAACCAGCCATCGCTCACTATCGCAATCAGTTACACACCGCCGCAATAAATACTCTGACTCAAGAGTATGAAACACAAGAAGATGACCAAGAAAGATTTTCCTTGTATTTTAATGAGGTATTCGATATCTTCATGGCAAGCTGATCACTTAAAGAAAGGTGCACACATGATCCAACCCCCCCAACAAAAATCAAAATACGGCCGGTGTCCATTCTCGACATCGGCCCAGGCGATAGCCGTACCGACTTCTGGAAGCATAGCCGATCCGGGTAGATTGAGAATCGACGTTCAGATTGTTCTTGCGCCGGTGGATTGCATAGGCCCGGACTGCCAGTTGTGGCAAAACCAATCCTTGTACAATGAACAGAATAAAGACGGGGGATGCATAATTCGACATCTTGCCTGTCTGCCGTATTTAGATAGACGCGAAGGCTAACCCTCAACCCGTAAAGGAGGCCTGTTTGTAATTAACCGTCCATTTACACAACCCTGCTATGTTTGTCTGGCGGCTGGCCGTTCCCCGGCCAGCCGCATTGAATTGAAAGGACCGCTATGAAATACAAAATCACCACTCACTTAAAAGGAAAAGCCGATCCAAAAAAAGTCGAAGAGTATTTTAAACCCTTTTGTGGCGACGGCGGAGACTTTACAACATACTGTGAACTTAGTCGGTTAATAGGGTCAAATTTTGTTGTAAAGCAGATCATCACACACGAACACGAGATATTGGCCATCCAATTCGTTCTTCTCCTTATATTGGCCAGTCAAATGAATCTCCACATAAAACGCATCGACGTGAGGCCGTACAATGGATAAAATGTCAATTATCGACGCGGTTTATTCCGGCCTCGTAATTGGTCTTGTCGTAGTTGGGGGCATGGTGGGTTTAGGTTTAATTTCTTTGAAAAAAAACAATTTCCACCAACCCACCATCGACACCATCCCGGCCGCCGTTGCCATCGCCATCGACACCATAGGTGTATCAATCTCGATCTTCGACTGGAATGGAGAAATAAAGACCATTGCCGAGGATGTCACAGTCGGCGGATTTATGCCGACCGGTCAGGTTTATTTTCATCAGAACGGAGAATTGGTTGTCCTGTCAGGCCCGTATCTGGTAAACTACCATCGAACCCAAATTCACCCGTAAGGAGGCAACCATGCCCAAGTATTTCAAAGTCATCGATCCAAAAGATGAATTTTTCGGTCAGGTAGGGATATGTGATTTTGTGAAACATGACCAAGAGCGTACAACTCTCAAATTCACACTCCCCAACGGCCTGCATTGGGGCCATTATCTCGATAACAACATCGAAGAAATACCCGAACCGACCGCGCCGCCCGAAGAAAACCCCGATTTAAACCAGGAAATCAAATCGACAAAAGTCCTCTTTGAGGTCCGCGGCACAATGCCCCTTGATAAATTGATCGAGAAAATCGAACAGGCGGCGATCCCCGGCCTTGAAATCGTGAAATCCGATGCCATATCAGATTGTGAATCGAGTTTCGTGGTCGAACTGAAAGACTGGCCCACGGATCAGACCGCCGATGACTTTTTGTACGCCAGGTTGTCAGGGAAGGGGCTTTACATCACCAAAATAGCCATTTATTGAGATATTCAAGCCGTTCGGCGAAGCCGGACGGCTTTTACTTGATAGTGTATAAATAAGTTTGGAAAACCCTAACACTGACAATGTGGCAGATATTTGGCAGGAATTATGACAAAATGGAAGTAAACGGACTTTCGAGGGATCATGGAAGAGCTGAGCAGCTTGGTATTCCCGGTATCGGACCGAGCCGACCGCGGGAAAAACAGAGTTTCAGACCGATTGAACCCAAATTATCTCGAGATGAACGAAAAGTGATCGCTAAGTACATGATGGAAAAGACTGACCAATTTACGAGATGGAAAAAAGTCTTTAAAATCGAACAAGAAGGCAGAAGATTCTGCCAATGTGGCAGTCAGTTTTCGATATGGGAATGCACTGAAGACAGGAAAACCTTTAAAATTCCGATGAATTGCAATTCGAGGATATGCGAACATTGCGGCCGGAGATACGCCGCCAAGCTCGAACCCGACATGATGAAAGTACTCCAGCCCCTGCAAAGCAGAAAACGAAAAGGCTGGGGATTGTTTCTCTTGACGCTAACCACCAACACAGCCCGATATGATGGCATGCCGACTCGGGGAGATATATCGCGATTTTACAAAGAATCGAGCGCCTTTTTCCGGTTGTTTTACGGTAAATACAAGGCGTACACCACGAAAACTGGAAACGTCATTGAGGATAAGCGCCATTACGATTACACCCGAGATCATGGGAAAACCAAACGAACCCCCCGAACCCCAAAGATCATCGAAACCGACTCGGGACCGAAAAAAGATTATAGGCGCTATAGAGGCGCTGGATATATATCGTCAATTGAAATTGGCCGAAACAATAACAATCTGCACTGTCATGCCGTTGTATACGCGCCCTTTATACCTCAAAGCCAGTTGCGCGAGGCTTGGAAAGCGATCACCGGCGACAGTTATATCGTTGACATCCGCCCGATCCGATCCCTGAAAAAAGCCGCATGGTATGTTTTAAAATACATAGTCAAACCGCCGCAGACTGACAGCTTGATGGACCTTGCCGAGTACGCTATAATGATTAAAGGCAGTCGCCGACTTCGAGCCGGTGGAATCTTTTTTGACCGAATAAAGGCCCATAAGTCTAAACTTCGCTTTTGTTGTCCGCATTGCGGCGGACACCTTCAGCATGTTGGTCTGTTTGACACGGAAAGCCACCTGACAATCGACAGCCCGTTACTCTACGAGCTTTTGCGGAAAGCAAAACCTCCGGATGAATCACCGCCAGCGCTCTCTGCGGCTGACATCCAAAAAGAGAACACCAAAAAACTACTCGAACTCTTAGGCTCTAAAGGAGAATTTTATAATGGCTCTTTTTATGGGAATTGAGATAAAACCCGGAACTCGACTTGCAGATGCCGCCTTCGAACTTTGTGAATTACGGAAAATAGTTAATATTGATCTAAAGACTGCTTTTAATGGCTGTCCTTTATGTGTGACCGAAACCACTCGCTACGAAGATATTATGAAAATGCGTAAACGATTTTTAAAAGAACTCCCTTGGATGGGCTCGAATGGACTTGCCGAATGACAAACGATGAGAAATTAAAACTTGTCTTGGAACGACTTTCC
>Ga0210037_1001628_pt1 | contig 13202 bp, 6 predicted proteins | sample CryGey08umfilter_3_FD_185451 | JGI IMG/M metagenome (GOLD analysis project Ga0210037, IMG submission 185451) | Groundwater microbial communities from aquifer in Utah, USA - Crystal Geyser 4/9/14 0.8 um filter (SPAdes) (version 3) | ecosystem: Environmental > Aquatic > Deep subsurface >...
CTGAAATTCTTGCGAAGACATGGGAACAGTGAAATTATGTCGTACAAACCAAGCCACCATGCGATCAAAAATAATTCTAGGGTCTCTTTCTGCGATGAATTCCAAAACTCCGCTCTTTGACTTAACTGTGGGAAGATATTTCAAATGGGTGCGAACAAAATCCCATGCAGAGTCTTCGCTACCACCGGCCTTAGTGAATCGATCCTCCAGCCCTCCGTTGGGCTTATAAGCCGATATGACCAAGTCTTGCTTAACAGACATGGCGTTTGTAACAGCATTAAAACTTCTTTGCTGTTTATCAAGGGCAGAGACATTCGCAACAACAAACCCTGCTTCTTGTAACCCAGTTTGAATGGCATTCCAAACGCTGGCTTGGGTGTTTGAGAACTCAATCGTTATCCAGCGACCCGGTTTCAGAATTCGATAAAACTCAACAAAGGTGCCCTTCATTAGTTGAAGATAGAAATTCAAGTCCTTCTTATGGACGTAATTCATCACACAATCACTTGCAGTAAAAGTTCTAACTTTTAACCAAGCCTCGGCAAATGAATTCAACTCTGCATACTGGAAATTCTCTCCAAACGGAGGATCAATAAATACGTAGTCAACTGAATTCGCCGAAACATTACCCAGACTAGAAGAGCTCTGAGTGCCGATAAATCTAAAATTCGAGGATCGTCTAACTATTCCAGCAACACTCTTCAGCTTCCTCCTGAGAACATCAAAGATATTTCGTTCGAGGTGAATAGATGGCGTGAACAGAGTTCCGGCGACGCCGCCACCGCCGCCGAAATAGCCTTGTTTCCGAGAAATGTAATTATTGATTCCAGTCAGGCAGAATCTAAAAAAGGAAGTGTGTTGATAACTTGATAGCTCGATCTCCCATAATCTGCCGTAGACGTATAACGCTCTCGGCGTGTACATCCAATGTACATATTGAATACCACTTCCATTTATTAGCTTATTCGTCTGCCTACCTTCTTCAAATTTCAATACAGGCACTGAAGAGACAGGAGATAGCTCGTCAATCCTAGAGACAATCTCACTCGTTGCTGATCTATCAACCTTTCTTCTTGAAGTCGTAGTACCTCGCTTTACCTTTTCTTCAACAAGCAATAGCTTCGGCGAGCGAATATTTTCTCCCAGATAGCGATCATATTTTGTTTCAAATGCACGTTCGAGCTTCAGGGCGCCATCTTCTTTAGAGCTGGCTTTCCCTACCATTCCATTACACGAAGGGCATGAAAATGTTTTGCTTATTTCATCGTCTTTTACCGCTGCGTCCCAAAACACAATTTCATCCGAGCATATCGGACAGTAAAAAATATCTGACCAGATACCGTTTGCGACCCTGTCACCTTTGTTCTGATAAACCCATTCAATTTCTTTCTCAAGTGAGTCAATTGCATTAGTAGCCTCCTCATAAAAGTCCGAAAGACTTTGAAGGGCTCCATAGTTGTTACTTATGAATGTTGCTATTGGTGAAAGGTCGTTTAATACTGGAATGCGAGGACCAATTTTGCTAAATGGTTTCCATACATCCCTGCCATCCTCCCGATCAGGAATCATGACTGTGCCATCTGATCTCACTTTGTAACCTAGCTCTGAAACTACCGCTTCATCACCACATAATTGCGCCGCAACTCCAGTCATGCCTGTGCCACAGAAGCCATCGAAAACTACGTCGCCCGGATTGGTGTAGTGCAAGATGTAGCGCATGATTGCTTTGTGCGGTACTTTGGTGTGGTAGGTGTGAGCGTTATAAAGCGGGTCATTTTTCCCCTCGCTCACGTCTGCCGCGAACGGCTCCTTGCTATACAGAACGCTCGGGTCATACGGCTTGCCCCAATGCCTGATGAAATCCTCAATGAAGGGATTCGGACAAGCGGTGTGGTACGGCGGATCTGACAACGCGAGGATAGCTTTGTCTGTACCCACTGGAAATCCTTCGATCTTACGGAAATCGGGGTCTTTCAACTTCTCTCGCAACAAATTCAAGAAGTGTTCGCGCCGAGCATCTTCACTCGAAAATGTCTGGCCAAGGCATTCAATGGGGCCGGACGGCGCTTGCGTGTCTCGCTTGAATAAATCACTCATCGTTATCGCTCTCTAAATCTTTGGCTGTTTGGTGCGCGGGTATTTGTTGCCAGTCATCGGCAATCGTCTTCCAATCCACGCTACGATCAACTGCTGCATCTTGGCCAGTCTCATCTCGTGCCTTGCCAGACCACACCGCCCAGAAATCCGGATCTTCGGATTTTGGCCGCTGTCCATCGGGCAAGGCATTCATCTGTACCAGCACCGGCAACTCGGATGCCCAGCCCAGCAGGATGGCGTGGCGGGATGGAAGCGACGGCAGATCACGCAGCAGGCCGCGCAGGTTGTCCGGCACCAGCTTATGCACTAACTCCTGATCGCGGTCGTTGCTGATACGGTGCAGCAGATAACTGTTGCATTGAGACAGCACCGTGGGCGACAGCTCGCTGGGGCGCTGGGAAGAAAGCACCAGCCCCAGGCCGAACTTGCGCCCCTCGCGGGCGATTTTCTCGAACACCTGGCAGCAAATGGCGGCGGAGTTCTGGTTCTCCGCGTCGTCCTTATAGCGCTTGATAAAGGTATGCGCCTCTTCCATCACCAGCACGGTGGGCAGCGTTTTGCCGTGGTTGAGCTTGCGATAACGCTGCAATGCCTCCAGCGTCATACGGGCGATGACGGCAGTGACGATATGCACGACTTCGGCGGGGACCAGTGACAGGTCGATGACGGTGATCGTGCCGTTGGATGCTTGATCGTCGCCGATGTGGCTTTTGAGCCAATCTTCGAGGGTAACGCCTTCAGTCTCGCCTGATATCGACTTGATACTTCTATCAGCCAACATGGTTCGAATGCGCATGACCAAGAAATCGACAAATTGAGAGACATTTTCTTGCTGTGCTACCAGATCAATCTGGTCTGCAAGATCGGCTCCGTTAAACGGCAAAGGACAGCTTTCCTCGGGGCCTTCTTGGTAAATTATCCCTCCTAGGGAATCAATAAATGCTGTGAGTGCATCGCGGATGGTCGTGATCTGTACTTGAGTAAACGCACGGAAATAGTGGTTGCCGGGTGGATACTCCTTGATCGTCGACGTCACAGCACCATCGATAGCTGAAATAACCCCATTGAATTGCTGAGAAAAATCCAAGAAGTCATCTTTTAGGGCGTTCAAGTCTTCCATGTACGCCTTGAGTCTGAAACCGAACTTTGTCTCTTCCGATTTTTCCAACCCGTTGCGTATCGCTGCTTGTATCTGCGTCAGTAGGGCGGAAAGGAATCTGCGAAGATGAAGTTTCTTTTCCTCGATCGTGCCTCCAGCGTTCAACCTCCCTGCCTTAACTTCTCTCAACGCACGCCTTAACGTAGGACGTTGCGTTTTTCCGCTGGCTTGCATGAATGCGGCCCATTCCTCACTATTCCAGAACCAGAGCGGCACCTGGAGCTGTTCAATACCGCTGGTGTGGTTCGGCTCAACCGCAAACACCCGTACCTTGCCAAAGCCATCAAACGCCTTGGAATACTCACCATTAGGATCGAGCACGATAAAGCGGGCATTGGGGTCGGTACCGTCACGAGCTTTTCTGGCTTCTTCCAGCGACCAGCGGATCAAACCGGCCACCGAGCAGGATTTGCCGCTGCCAGTATTGCCCAGCACGGCCAGATGGCGGCCGAACAGGCGATCAGGGTCGATCTTCACCTCGGCATTGGCTGCCAGGGGGCTGATGCCGATCTTCACACGGCGGTTGTCGCCGGATTCGACGATGGCGCGAAGCTGGCCTTGGGTGGGCAGCAGCACCGGGTCGCCCACCGTAGGGTAGGCTTCCACACCGCGCCGGAAGGTGTAGCGTTCCTTGCCCTCGTGCTGGCCTTCGTAGGACAGACCACCCAAAGGGTTGAGGCTCATTTTGCGCAGCGGATAGGGCAAGTCCACCAGGCCAAAGTCCTGCATGCCCTTGCGTTTGGGGTACTGGGAACGCTCGATGGTGATCCACTCCACCTGCGCCACCAGATAGCCTTCGTCGCTGGGCACCAGCACATAACCGTTGATACGCGGAAACGGGCGTGGCGTGCCGGTGTTCAATGCAACATTATCGGGTGCTTCTATATCCAGCAACACCTTGATTTCGTCGGGCGAGACAAAGTCGATGCTGCCAATGCGCAAGGAGTCGGCATAAGCGATGGGTGAGAAGCTCATATCAGGTCTGCCCCGTCAAACTCAGTACCGGTTTTCTCCGCTGCTGGGGCCGAATGCGGTTCGGTGCCGTAACGCTGCTTGAGAAGTTCGCTCATGCGGAAGGTGGTTTTGTCGATGGCTGCCTTGGGCAGAAAGGTTTCGGTCAAGGTTTGTAAATCCGCCAGAGCCGGGCCGAGCATCAGGCTGATCTGCGAGGGGCGCCCCAACTCCTCGTAGGTTTGCATGATGCGACCGAGCGGATCGTCGTAGGCAATCACCACCAGATGGGTGGATGGAATGGTGAGCATGTCGCGGATCACGCGGTTGATGTGCTCGTCGCCAAAGCTGTAGCCGTAGGTAATCAGCGTGCTGTTGGGACGGCACACGGCGGCGGCGAGGTCGCGGAACAGCTCCACATAGGGGTAGTCCGAGGTCTCCCTGTCCTTGGCTGCGTTGGGGTAGATCATCAGCTTGTGGGCACTGGCACCGTTTAATCCTGGCGCCTTCAGATAAGGCCCGAGTTCGTCCGCGCCAAAGGGCAGCCCGATACGGCGGATGTCCTTGTCTGCCTGCACCCAGTCCACCGACCCATGCAGCTTGGTAAAACGGACCACACCTTCCAGATAGCGCGGTTCACCGCGAATGCCCGGCGGGTTGTAGTGCATGTCCAGATCCAGCCGCGACGAGCGGAAGATCGGCATCAGGTTGCCGAGAAAACGATCCAGCAGATGCAGCCCCGCCAGCTCGGCTCCGGCCTCGATCAAGCGGTCGTAGTTGGTGGTGAAGATGTTCATCCGGTCCCGCACACCCGTGCGACTGGCGAAGCTCATCAGGAAGGTGACTAATGCATTGAACGCTTGCTCGCGCTTGTCTTCAGCAGCTGTGGCAATACCAGTTTCGCTTTGGAGGATAGACTTGGCGAATTCTTTCAGCGTGTTGGTCAGCTCAGTGCGTAGCGTCTCGGCTTCTGCTGATTGGCCCAGAATTTCAAGGCCACGCAGCAATTCGTTGGCTGCGCGGAGTTGATCTTCCAGATTGCCTTTTTCTCGTCCTGCCTTTTCGGCGGCATCTTCCGCTGCTTTCTTGATTTCGGCCTGATAGCTGGACAGCATCACAGCGCTCATACCTGCCGCTGCCTTGCCTGCCGCCAGATAATGCACCGCATGGGTAAGCCCAGAGCCCGCCAAAAGTGAGAGATGTTCCGACTGGAACAAGGCAGTCAGCCAAGGCTCGACGCGGCTGCGCAACTCCTTGAGGCCGAACGTTTGATCCTTGGTTGCCCAAGATGCTTCTGCGCCTTCGCAGAGCTTGAACTTGCCTTCTTCGGTAGCGGCTTCGAAGCGAACAGGGCGGTGATCGTCCCGTACTTTTAGCGTGTTGCCTGAGTATTTGCCGGAGCCTGTAGCACTGGTCTGTTGGTCGTGCGGTAAATCGTTCATGGCTTGAGTTCCTCACTTTTTTTGCCGGCCAGCAGTGCATGCCCTTTTTCGGTTAGGCGATAGCGCTGCTTACTGCTTTGCGGCTTGTCAGGGATGGTCATCTCGATCACGCCAAGAGAGATACCCGTTTGCTGGTAATGCTCACGGAAGTGTTTTTCATCTTTAAGCCCGAGCCCGTCCATGATTTCGCCCCGGCTCATTTCACCCACTACGACTGACAGCATCCTCATAACTTCGGGGGTGACTTCGGGGGTGACTTCGGGGGTAACTTGTTCAGTCGTCATTTCGGCAGGTGCAGCAAAGCGTTGCCGTAACTGCTCCGGCACCTGAAACTGTGTGTCGGACAAGGATTCCAGCAGTTTCTGTCCGACCAGATGATCGGCAAGGGCCTTGGCTTGCTGGGTGGTGCTGAGGCCCAGACCACGAATGTCAGTGAGGCTGAGGCGCGGCATTTCCAACGCCAGTGCCAGAGCGTCGGCCTGCTCTGAAGTGAGGCTGGCTCCGAGGGTCTGGCGAAAACGCTGCATGGCTTCCGTCACCAGCGGTTTGTTGAGCAGCACGAGCTCGAACTGTTTGCGCGCCTTGTCGTTGGTCAGGTGTGGCGGTGTGCGGCCCAGCTCGTGCCAGTTGCGGAAGATTGCGCGGATACCAGTGCCAGCTTGGTCGGAAAGTCCGATACGGCGAAAAGCCTTGACGATAGCCGGATTGCGAACTTCTTTCTCGGTGGGGTCGAGCAGCTCTGCCTCGGTGGCAAAGGCATCGCCGGGATTCCAGAAAATCGTGCGGTCGGTAAACAATTTGATAGAGGCTTTACGACCGTGATCGCCGTAATCCTGGTGGATCAGCAGGTTGATGGCGGCTTCGCGGAAGGCGACGTAATCGGGCGGATCATCATTACGGCGCAAGGTGGCGGGGTCGAGTGAGAACGGGTGCTCGGCGATGCGCATGTAGCGCGCCACCAGCCCTTGCCAGGTCTGGAAGATATTTTCTTCAAAGACGTAGCGATCATGCCAACGCTCTTCCGGCGACCAGCTATCGAACGCGGTGTCGATACGTTGGTAGTCGAGCACTGGGCGCGGCAGCAATTGACGCACATATTGAGAGCGCCCAAACAACAGCACACCGGCGCGTGTGGGCAGCAAACGCCCCTCTTGCTCGACGATAAAGTTCCAGTTCAGCAGGAACTGTGTCAGGTCGCTGAGTTCGCTGTGTTCGGGGTTGCGCCGGACAAACTGCGCCTGATACCAGCGCACGGTGTCTTCGTCGAAACAGCGTTCCACCGAAAGATCGGCGATGGCTTCGCTGTCGTAACGCTCCTGTGCGGCATCACGCAGAAAGCGTTCCATTTCGCTCTGGGTGCATTGTTCATCGCCAGCGCCGCGACGGATGTAGCTCTGCCGTGGGTCGCCCTTAAGATAGACGGGTTTTTCGAAGCGCTGATTTTCAGGGATGTGAAAGACCAGGACGGACTTGCCTTCGATGTCGAAGCGCTGCTCGTCCACACGGATGAGGCGGTTGAGTTTCTGCCCGCTGCGCAGGGTGCTCAAAAAATCGTTCAGCACCCGGTCAGGCTGTTCGACGCCGGTGATCTCAAGCTGGCCATTCTGCTCACTGATGCCAAACACCAGCCAGCCCCCTGCGGTATTGGCAAAGGCTGCAACTGTTTTGTAGGCATCGTCCGGCACGCTTCGTAGTGCTTTCTTGCATTCGAAGTCGTTCCATTCAAAGCCTTGCAGACGGGCGAGCAGATCGTCCTGATTCATACTTACTCCACCACAAACCGTAGCTTGCTGGCGTCTTTGCCCTTGCAGCGGTCATTGAGGAAGTTCTCGAAGCGTTTGCGTAGATCGTCCGGCGTGGCGGGTGAACCACCTTGCAGCAGCGCATTCTTGATGTCATTGCTGCTGACAGCGATTTTTTCCAGACCTGACAGGGCTTCCTGAACTGCACTGACAAAATCTGGTGTCACGGGATCAGGCAACTTTTTTGCTGCGACGAAGCTCTTGATCAGCTCGCGCGCCGAGGCTTTCAGTAAATCGAAATTGGCTTGGATAATTGGATCGTCCAAGTTGTCGAGCAGCGTTTGCTGCCATCCGTCAAGAAGTCGGTCCAGTTCCTCATCGAGCTGCTTGAGCACGTTAGCTGCGGGCAGCAAGTCGCCTTGCTCATTGGCTGGGCGGAAGTTGCAGTGTGGGCAATAGGGGCTGGCGCCCAGCTCTGATTCCACTAGCGAGGCACAGCTCTTGAGCTTGTCCAGTCTGTCATCAAACGTGGTGAGTTGACTGGTTGGCATCAGCGAAATTCCGGTCAAGGCACGCATGGCAATGATCCGTGAATCCTTGCGCAGTACGGACTTGGTCTTGTCTTCCGCCACGCCCAAACGTGCCTTGCTGTGCTGGGCAATGTAGGCGTTTATGTAATCCTTCTTGAGTTGCGCCAATGTTTGCCGGCACTCAGGCGCATGCTGCGCAGAGCGATCCAGCGCCAGCTTGTCGAGAATATCCTTGCGAGTGGCTTGTGCTTGTTTCACCCACAAGTGATCGCTGGTTAGCACCATTTCGGCTTGTGCAAGGTAGGAAGCTGTATTGCCCAGCTCTCCGACCAATTCCAGCAAACTTTCGACGACTGCCAGCACTTCGAGGTTTTTCTTCTGTGCGTCGATGTCGCCTGATCCAATGCGCAAGTTCTTGAGTCTGCCGACCGTGTTGTAGGGGGACAGTCCCTCGGTGAAGGTTTTGAGTAACTCCAGACGGCTGCGCCAGTCGCGGATTTCTTCCTCACGCAGTAGCGGCTGACTCCAAAAGGTAAGCCTGCCTTGCAGATCAGTATTAGCTCTGAGGATGCGGTGAACCAGTCCACCTACGGCATCCAACAGTTGTTTGACGGGTTCTTCGGAACCTTGAATAGCCAGTTGTGCCAGACCGGGCGACAAACCCAGCACTTCGAACAGCGAACGCAGAACAGCGACGTTGATTTCCTTCGGCGCTTCGACATGCTTGAACTGTTTGAGCTCCTCCAGTGAATGTTCGGCAAGCAGCGCGATTTTGCCCGAGTCGATTTTGTCGCCAGTGATTGAAAGCACGATGTCGCCGGAATACACAAGACCACCCAGCACGACGACAAGCAGATCGGGTTCCAAGCGGAAGCGCACCGGCGCGAAATACTCAACGTCGATTGCACCACTGAGCAGCTCGCTACGATTGAGTACCTGACCATGCCCTTTGGCTTTCAAACGATTCAGCACCTCTTGTGCGTACTTCGATCGCCCCAGATCAATGCGGTCACCATCCAACATCTCCAGCGCGTCCAGAACAGCCGTGGCATCTTTTGTGCGCGTGCCACCGGCCAGCGCCTTGAGTGCGTTGCTGAACAGTTGCTTGCGGTTCGTTTCGGTAACCAGTACAGAAAATGTTGGGTACTCGGGTGACTGTTCTGCGAATTGCGGATTGAGTGCCAGCCCAGAGACGACGTTGACCACATCGCGGAAGTTGATGCGTTCATCCTGTCCGAGACGTGCCTTGTCGCGCAGGGAAACGCCCTTGGTCCAGTCTTGCAGGGTTTTACTCTTGCCTTGATAGGTAACTTCAAAAGCGGTCATCTGCTTTTCTTGCAGCCATTTACTCATGTCGCGCAAGGCATCTTTGGCCTTATCCAAATAGATGGCCTTCGCCCCCCCGCTGGCAGTTGAGGCCAGATCCTGTGCTGCCGCAAAGAATGACAAGTGGTGTTTGATTGCCTCGTCCTTGCCTTTTAGTCGGAAGAACACCTCATCTGCATTGCTTTCATCGTGGAAGCGCGGCGGCTCTAAGGGTTGGATGAAGTAAATGTAGAAATCCCGCTCGGGCTGAGCCGTTGGACGATCATTGGGTGCGCCGAAGAATAGGTAGCCATTACGCTCCACACGGCGATCTTGCCATTCAATGGGATATTGCCAAATCAAATGTCCGGGCACATAAGCCGCTTCGTCAGTGCGTTCCATCAAAATTTTGATGGCCCCAAAGTAGGCGCGATCCAACAAATCATCTGATAGTGCTTCGGCACGTTTTTCAATCTGGGCGTCGTAATCAACGTCTTTTTCCAGATCGAGAAAATACTGCTCGGTATCGGCTGCCTTGGAGATAAACTGGCCGTTCACGGTTTTGACGATTTCGCGCAGCGTGGTTTGTACCGCAGTGAGCAGGTCTTCTGCTGGAGACCCGCCCATATCCTCAATGCCTGGCTGAAACAGGCACAATGTATCGCGCAGCTCTTCGGCGGTGGGGCCAACAGGGACATAGATGTCGCCACCCGTCGTCAGTCGCTGTACCGACAGGCCGTTGATAATGCGTAGCGCCATCGGCTTGTAAGCCGGGCGAGTGAAAGCTTTTTGCACGCGTTCAGAGAGTACATCCGATACCTTGAGCACCGGGCCGATATTGGGATCGGCTCTCAGCACAGAGTTGGTCACTACCGTGTCCCAAAACTTGTCGTAGCCAATGAGACCGGGCCGGTCTGTAGGTACCTCATCTTTTAGAATGGCTTGAATCTGGTCACGAAGGGTGACCAAGGCACCGCGTTTTTCAGTGAAGACCAGTCGCTCGAAAGTACCGATGTATTCCGGGTGGACGGGGAACAGCCGGACGTATTCATCCATTCGTTCGTTCATTGAACTGTAAAACTTGGCAAATGGGGTGAGATAGGAACGAATCTTGTCCTGTTGGTCCGCCGATTTTTTCAGGAGACGCTCGGCCACTACAAAGCTTACGTCCTGACGCGCCAGAAGCACTTGAGTGAAGCGATCCTTCACGCGACGGAGGCTATCTGCCACATGCTGGAAACGGCTGCTGTCGAAGATGGCTTCCTGCACACCGGCCACAAAGCGGAAGCGCAAGTGTTTGGCGACCTCGCCAATCTCGCGCAGGAAGGACAAGTCCAGAACCAGATCGTGATCCCTGCGCGAGCGCAGGAATTCGAGGAACTCATCGACCACAAGCAAGACGCCGTGATTGGGGTGAACTTCGGCAAAAACCGCCATCATTTCCTCGAAGGCTTCCTTGTTGTTGACGACTTTGTCAGCAGGTGGAAAGGTGTAGCTGACGCCGTGCTTCTCCAGAAATAATTCAATTTGCTGGGTAACGATGTCGCGTAACGACATCTGGCTGGAAATTTCAATACGGTGAACCTTGAACTTGCCTGCAATTGCGCTGGCAGATCCAACCACTTGTGGGTGGCGGATCATGGGTACATAGGCCGCGTCTTCGGCCACCAGTGAGAGTACCGACATCAAATGCGATTTACCCGTACCGTAGTTACCGACCACAAGTATGCCCTTGTGATCGACCGACTCATCAAAGGCGAGCTGAGGAATAATTTGCTTGGCGATGCGCTCAGCCATGTCGTCCGAAATTACATAGGTCGCGACAAGTTTTTTTGCTTCGTCTGGCCTGTTAGCATCGAGTAGCTGAATGACCGATTCAATCGGTTCGAATTGGATTAGATCCCCGTAGCGCATGCGTTCCTCGCTTTACTATTTATTGTTGAAGTTCAAATGGAACAAAGCCGTCTATTGGGTAGTCCTGATGTTCTGCGTGCCCCATTTCTGCATACGATAGCCGACCGCTGTACAACTCCCCCGGCCAAACCGCCACCACACGCTTGGCATGCGCGTATCGCTTCAAAAGGTCAAGCGGGTCTAGTTGCAACGACCGGTCAAATAAAAGTTCGATATTATCGACCAGAAGAATCCCGTCCTTTGCCTGTTGATCAGCGAGTTCACGCAAAATTGTATTCGCGTGCAGATGGCGCTGCTTCTGAGGAATTGCCGAGAGTCGACTCCCCAGCTCTAAGCCGATATTCAATACGCTGATATTTCTATGCTTCCCAAATGCGCTCAATAGCGATGTCTTGCCTACCCCGGGTGCCCCAATGAGCAGGATGAGCTTGACTTGCAGAGCCCCGACATCGCCAACCAAGAGATCGAGTTTTCTGAGCATACGAAGTCAAATTTCCAAAGGCTGAAGGCTAACACAGCACTGTGGATAATACGATATGCCAGAAGGCATAGATATTTTGGCAAAAACCGGAAACTGCCCGTGAAAAACTTTCTGTTTTATGTTTGTGGTAGGCGAGTTGTCTGTCGGTAGCCAGGTTGCACAATTCTTTGACGGTCTTCAAATGGCACGGTCATGCCTACGAATCATGCTGATTGGCTTGTAGAGCAGAAATGTAGCGCGGTGGCAGTAGGTAGCGTTCAATGTCTTCGTGACGCATGATCAAATCATTGATAACGGCATATTCGCACGACAACATCGATAATGTTATTGCGTAATTTATATGTTGCAAGGCAGGCAATTGCCCCGACTATTGCCCCTTCATGCCCCCAGCGCCATCACATAAGGTCGTATCAGGCTGAAGGCGAGCACCCTCCAGTCAAATCCTTTTCTGCAAATTACTCACCCACAACCAGATTGCCATCCCAACCAAAGCGATGGCGGCAGGCGCCACTATCGTCGGAACGGCGACCGGCACGACAATCCAGAATGCGACACCAAACATTACCGCCATGCCAACCAATACGCCGAATCTGTGCCGTATCGGGCTTTGCGCAGAAAACCGGTGCGTGCGGATCATGCGCGTCGAATATCCGTCGGCTGCGATTGCCATGATCAGCGGCATGAGGATGAACCAGAACAGCAACAGCAGATTCACACGGTAAACAATGAGAGCGCCCCATAACCACGTGGCCATAATCCTGTCTTGCAGCCACCCTTTCATGGCGTCAGGCGTGGTCATCGTTCCATTTATTGCTGTTGATACATCCTTGATCTGATTGGCGCTTACTGAAAGCGTTTTGGAAAACACCCACATATCGGCTTGATCTCCGGATAGCTGCGTGACAAATGATCGTTCCGCGCTTATCGTTGCCAGCAGGTATTTTGGGCTGATGGTCATCCAGATGCCGATTGCTGTGACAAAGACAATGACCGTCCAGAACGATGTCCAGCTACCCCGCTCTTTTTGTCCTTTCGCCATCGCAACCTCTCAAGCCGTAAAAATATTTTTAGATATTTTTAGATGTTTTTAGATGTTGTACCGCGAGTAGTTTTATTGCACCATCCGACACCCCCCCGCGTCAGAATAGTTGTCGCTCCGATAGGATCTTGAACTTGGGGGCGATAAGGATGAAATATGGCACGGTACGGAGAAGCATTCAGAAACAGAGTGGTGGCACGGTTGTTGCCGCCGGAGAGCGCGAATGTTGGCGTAGTCGCGAAAGAGATAGGAGTGTCAGTGCAGACATTGGAACGATGGCGTGAAGATGTGCAGTCCATGCCCGCCCGAGGGCGGGCATGGACTGCGGGCGCGCGGCTCGAAGCGGTAATCGCCGCGGCGGCGATGGGCGAAGCCGACAAAAGCGCGTGGTGTCGCGAGCACGGCATATACCCGACCGAACTGGACAAGTGGCGATCGAGCGCCACCACGGCACTGGCCGAGCCCGAGGAAGCTCGCGCCAGCCCGCAGTCCACGCGGCAAGACAAGAAGCGCATCAAGGAACTCGAACGCGAGCTGCTGCG
>Ga0210037_1001654_pt1 | contig 13098 bp, 13 predicted proteins | sample CryGey08umfilter_3_FD_185451 | JGI IMG/M metagenome (GOLD analysis project Ga0210037, IMG submission 185451) | Groundwater microbial communities from aquifer in Utah, USA - Crystal Geyser 4/9/14 0.8 um filter (SPAdes) (version 3) | ecosystem: Environmental > Aquatic > Deep subsurface >...
TGCGCGCCTGTTCCAGCGTGGTCTGGCTACGCCCAAAACCGACCACCTCGCCGACCACATTCGCACGGCGTAGCGCCAGCGCAAACGACCCGCCGATCAGGCCGACACCGAAGATAACAACTTTCTTCAATTTAACAATCCTGAATTACCGCATGATTTTGTATCAGAGCAGAATCGTTGCTCATATAGATGTGCATTCATTGCGTTTCTACTCGCCAATCATCAGAAGTCAGATCAACTGCTGCTATCGATTGATAACAGAATTTCTGGATAGATTCCGCTGACAAATTAACTTCCACAAACACGCCGTTTGGCAATTCACTACTTCGACGAAAGGTGCTTTTATCTTTACACACAAAGCGAGGATATTTAGCAACTATCTGCTCAAATTTCTCAGGCGCCAGGTCTGCGATCACAGTCAAAGTGCGGATAAGCACTTCTTTCCATGTATCCACATGAAATTTTTGTCCGAGAATCCACAGATCAACAGGCTTTGTTCCAGTTACACCAACTTGGTTTTGAACTAGTTTTTCGTCTCCAAAGTAGGGCCAGATTTTCACGGACAATGCAGACAGTTGAATTGAGCGATTCTTAATGTCTTCAACTCGCCAAGATGTGACTCCATCAAAGTATCTATTTATCTCAAGATGGCTTTCACAAAGTTTCTGCCGTTTTGTATCGAAATCATCATTGGAGAGTTCAGAGTTGTATCCCGTCAGGGTTAGGTTTCCAAGTGTATGCAGCCATAACTCATGATCCATTTCCCAATCATCGCCCAAATGATTTCTCCACCATTCCGTGGGGGTTTGGGGAAGGATGTGCTCTATGGTGATTACGGCCTTTTCAAACGAAACGTTTTCCTTGTGACCAAAAGACTCTTCAATTGATTCAAGCAACAATTTTGTTTTAACTTGTCGATCACCAGCTCCATAGAGCTTTACATCCTGAATCCTATCTCCAAACTCATAATCCTTCGGGTAGCCTTTTGACTGAAGTATCGACTGTAATGCAGTGACAAAATTGGCTGAATTTTTCTCAATCACTTGCTCATATAGCGGGGGAAATATTTTGTTAAGTGCATTTGATGGCACATTGCAAACGAAGCGCCTAATCATGAAGTTTTCAAGCGTTTTGAGCGTATCTGAAAACTGATTCGCAGTAATTTTATTGGCTTGGTAATCGTCATATACATTCAACAAGAACGGATACGCAACTGTGACTTCAATTCGATTCAAACGCAAAATACCTGTTTGTATTTTAGAGTTACTTTCCTTTGCTGGCAAAAGTAGCTTTTCGTAATAGTTGGCAAATTTCGCCAGCTCTCGAAGATAATCAACTGCATTTTCTGCTTTGACTTGTTCTTTCAGCGCTAGGTACACATCTGTCTTGTTAACCCTTGCACCCCTCCGCATTAAAAAATGCCAGATATAAACGGTAAGATTTTCACCCAGCGCCAATTGCATTGGCTGCCAATAATGGTTGTAAATCTCCTCTTGTTGGTCAACGTGAATTCGCATGAAAAAGTAATTGCGAATCAGGTCCGCCTGCGAAAGTGGACGCCCTTTAGCATTCAGACTCTCAAAAACCAAGTGTGGGTTATCATTCGGATCAAGGACAATACTAACTAGGGATAAAAAATTACTAACAATTTTCTTGAGTTTCGCCCTGTCAAAATTACTTCTTTTGAACTGACGCTCGAAGTATTTATAAGCGTTACCCAGTTGCGTTCCATTTCCATCTTCTAACTTCCCCTGAATGAGCGCATTAAAGGTTGATCTATCAAGTTGAGTGGGTAATAACTTTAGCTTATCAATACCTTTTTTATATGGGTTAACCAATAAAGTATTGTGAATTTCTTCGGAGAGTTCATCCCCCTTTATTTGATCACGCAAAACCGCCATTAAGATATAAACCGTCGTAAGTCGCTGCTGCCCATCAATCAACAGAAACTTTGCAACTCCCTCAGGAACAGACGTTGTTGGTATGGTAACGATTGATCCTATAAAGTGGGGACGCGGAGCATCTTGCTCATAGAGATCAACAATATCGTCCCAAAGTGTTTTCCATTCTTTCTCAGTCCAGCTATATGCACGTTGAAAAAGAGGAACGACGTATTGTTTTTCGCCTTCAATTATCTGTTGCAATTTTGTTTCAGATGCATTCACGATTTTGGCTCCGTAGATTACTTTGCCAATGCCACCGGATAATTCGGATGCTGCGGATTGGCTACCAATTTTTTTTGGCGTGGATCGGCAATCAAATCCATCGCCTCCATTGGAATGATGCCTAGAGGTGCGTGAGTTGATTCCATGATTTTTGACTTGCGCTACTTAACCAGCACAAGTGGTCTTTGTGCGGGCGCACCATAGAGCATGCCTTCGATGCTTATGTCTTCGTCCACATCAGGCCAGTGGATGCCAATACCATCACCAATTATTTCCCAATGACTACGTTGCTCAGGTGTCGCTTCGGATAACCGCCACGACCAAGCAAGCGGAACACTCACGGTTCGACCATCCAGCAAGTAAGCGGTGATCTCAGCTTCCGAGACACGCAAATCTGAAATTCTGGGTTCAACGACCAACGCCACAGTGTTCATTCCATGCCTCCAGTATTTTGGTGCGATTGGTTTCGAGAAGCTGCCTAATCGCGTTGAGTTCAACTGCCGAAAAACCATGATTACTCGCCAATGCAAGCGGCTCCATCCAGTATTTACAGACCTTGCGCTCACGTTGAACATGAAGATGTTTTGGTTCGCCACAATCAAAACTAAAAAAGAATAAACGATAAGGGCCAGAAATTTCTCGTATCGTTGGCATCTGCGCTCCTATCAGCTTCTCTTGCGGCGAATTCTACTATGCAAATTACAGCGTGCGGCCTATTGCGCCGGCGATTGCGCCCAGTGTGACCATGAGTTTTTTCAATTCTTCCGGGGTCAGCGCCTGGTCAGCATCGCACCAGGCATCGCACGGACTGGGATGCATCTCGATCAACAGGCCATCCGCGCCTGCGGCGATCGCGGCCTGAGACAAGGCCGCCACCATCCACGCCTTGCCGCCCGCGTGGGAAGGATCCACGATCACCGGCAAATGGGTTTCCTTTTTCAGCACTGGGATAGCGGTCACATCCAACACATTGCGGTAAGCGGTCTCGAAGGTGCGGATGCCGCGTTCGCAAAAGATGATGTTGTGATTGCCGCCCGCCGCGATGTATTCCGCCGACATCAGCCACTCGGAAATCGTCGCCGACATGCCGCGCTTCAAGATGACCGGCTTGTTGATGCGCCCGACTTCTTTAAGCAAATCAAAGTTTTGCATGTTGCGCGTGCCGATCTGAATCACGTCCACGTCGTATTCCATGAATGCGTCAATCTGGCGCACATCCATCAACTCGGTAACGATAGGCAATTTGTACCGATCCGCCGCTTGACGGAACATTTTCAACCCTTCCACGCCCTTGCCCTGAAAGGCGTAAGGGCTGGTGCGCGGCTTGAACGCGCCGCCGCGCATTAAACGGCAACCCGCTTCCGCCACATATTTGGCCGACAAATCCATTTGTTCCTGCGTCTCGACCGAACAGGGCCCGGCGATAATCTGAATCTGGTTGCCGCCCAGCTTGATGCCGCCGATGTCTATCACGGTGTTTTCGCGGTGCGATTCGCGCGACACGATCTTGTATTGTTTGGCGATGTGCATCGCGGTTTCCACCCCCGGCAACGAGGTAAACATTTCTTCCGTCAACTGGCGTTCATCGCCGATTGCGCCGATCACGGTGCGTTCAACGCCACGCGAGATATTAGCCTTCAAGCCCGCTGTTTCCAGCCTTTTTACCACCGCGCCAATTTGTTCATCGGTGACTTCCCTGCCCATTACTATAATCATGCTTCTTCTCCAAGTATCTGCTTCATTGCAGATAAAAATTTCTGATTCTGTGATTCCAGACCGATGCTTACGCGCAAATAGTCCGGCAAGGCGTAATTGCCGATGGGGCGGACGATCACGCCCAGTTCCAACAAGCGGCGATAAACCTGCGCCGCATTATTGATATGAAAGCTGACAAAATTGCCGAACGACGGGATGTACGGCAACCCCAGAGCCCGCAAGCCTTCGGTCAGTTGCGCCATCCCTTGCAGGTTTAGCTCAAAAGTGCGTTGTACAAATTCCGCATCCTGCAACGCCGCCACCGCAGCGGCTTGCGCCACGCTGTTGACGTTAAACGGCTGGCGTACACGGTTGAGCATGTCAATGACTTGCGGGTTGCCCAGGGCATAACCGACGCGCAAACTTGCCAGCCCATATGCCTTTGAAAATGTTCGAGAAACCAACAAATTAGGGAATTCGGAAAGCCAGCTCACGCTGTCGTAACGGCAGCTTTCGGGTAGATATTCGTTATAGGCCTCGTCCAGCACCACCAAAATAGACTGCGGCAACAGGCTTAAAAATTCATGCAGCGCCTCGCCAGACAGGAATGTGCCCGTCGGATTGTTCGGGTTGGCGATAAAAATCAGCTTGGCCTGGTGCGCCACCGCTGCCATGCGCATGGCAGTCAAATCGTGGCCGTAATCCTGGGCTTTTACGCTGATGCCCGTCGCACCCACCGCTTGCGTTGCCAACGGATACACGGCAAACGCATGATCGGAATAGACCGCGCGGTCGCCCACCGTCAAAAAAGCGTGCGCCGTCAACTCCAGCACATCGTTCGAGCCGTTGCCCAACACCACCTGGTTGAGTGCTACGCCGTAGCGCTTGGTCAACGCATCTTTCAGCGCAAAACCGTTGCCGTCGGGATACAGGCTGATTTCATCCAGTGCGGCACGCGCAGCGGTCAGCGCACAGGGCGAAGCCCCCAGCGGATTCTCGTTCGAGGCCAGCTTGACGATATCCATTACCCCGAGTTCCCGCTCCAGTTCGGAAATCGGTTTACCGGGTTGATAAGGCGCAATCGCGCGGATATAACTTGGTGCCAGTTCGGAGTAATTCATTTAAACAATCGGTAAAAATAAAGACATAAAAAATCCAGAAAATCAGAAAAATCAAACCGATTCGCTTTGTAAACGCGATTTCCAATAACAAGGCTGCCGACTGTGGTGTGCAAAAGCCACGATGATTATTTCGTCGTCGAGTACAACGTAAATCGGGTCATAAGGGAAACCTGACCAAACGAAACGCCGCACTCTCTGTTCAATCAACGGCGAAGCCAACGGGTACAAGAGAATTGATCGGCGCGCGTCACGAACACGTAACCATAATTCCTCGGCGACACGCCGGACTACGTTCACGATACCAAGACAATGCCTCGCTTAACTCCTCACTCGCAATTTTTAGCAGCCTGACTCTCATTTATCGAGAAACGCCACTCGCAGCCGCTCCATAACGGGATCAAAGTCTTCCGCCTCAATCTCTCCGCGCTCGTAAGCTGCAATCCTGTCAGATGCTTCCAACGCCCACCTTTCCTGCCAGGCAGGATTCGGTGGCACAACGAGTTCCTGTAGTGCATCGAGAACCGAAACACGCTCCTCCTGAGTCATGCATCTTGCCTGCTCAATAAACGTTTCCACACGAACATTCATTTGCCATTCTCCCGTTTGAATATCCTCAGGCTTCATTTTGCCATCATACCGAGTGGTGCTGCATCACACCATGCCTGCTCCGAGTTTATCGAAATGATCGGGCTAAGCACGACCTACAACGGTTTGCGCAATATCCAGTAAAGTTCTCCAGGCCAGCTTGGGAACATCGCACCAAACCAAAGATTGAAGCGCATCCACAGCTTGCTGTTTTCCAGGAAGAAGCCTTTCTTGCGCATGAAAAAAGCGCCCGTCAAAAATTCGACTTCCAGCCCGTTGGCCGCAGCCATGTCGCGCACGCGCTTGGGCGAGAACACGCTGACATGGCCAAACTTGCCCGCCGTCTTGCGTATCTTGTCTTCGCGGGATCGCGCAAAGCATTCGGGCGTGGAAGGGAAACCGCCGATCAAAATGCCGCCCGGCTTGAGGTGCGGGACCAGCTTCGCAATCAACGCTTCCGGCTTGAACAAGTGTTCCAGCACATGCAGCAATATCATCACGTCATATAGCTTGTCATCGTTCAAGGCAAACTCCGGGCTTTCCAGGTCAACCTGATAGAACTGTTTATAGCCCAACGGTTTGAGAATATCCTCGCGGATCAGCGCATCTACCGCATCCCAGCTTGCCAGCTCAACTTTGTCCGCGCCCAACGCTACAGCGGCATTCAGAAAACTGCGCATCTGCCCGACATCCACGCCGATTTCGCACACGTCCAGCGCGCCGTGACGCGCCGCTTCTTCGCGCAAAAAATGGAAGATAAACCAATACCTTGCCATCATGATCGGATAGTTGATATGACGCGCATAGACGGGAATGCCGTAATGATCGTTCTGGAAAGCCGGGTTGTTTTTAAGAAAATCAACGTCCCAACATAATTGCTTTATTGCCATATTAAAACCTCTGAAAAGTCGCCTACACCGCGACTGGATATGAACCTAAAATTTTCATGAATGCGGCAGCCTGTTTGAGTTCGGCCAGAGCCGCTGCGACTTTGCTATCCGCCTGATGACCTTCGATGTCTACATAGAACACATACTCCCACAAGCCGGAGCGCGACGGGCGCGACTCGAACTTGGTCATGCTCACGCCGTGTTTCGCCAGCGGTTTCAGCAAATCGTGCACTGCACCGGGTTTGTTGCTGGCGGACAACACCAGCGAAGTCTTATCGTCACCGGACGGGGCAACCTGCTGCTTGCCCAGCACCAGAAAACGCGTGGTATTACGGGCATCGTCTTCGATATTTTCCACGCACACTTGCAAAGCAACATGCACCGCCGCCTGTTTCCCTGCAATCGCCGCACTGTGTGGATGTTCGGCGGCAAGGCGCGCCGCTTCCGCGTTGCTGGAGACGGGAATGCGAGCCGATCGGGGCAGGTTCACATTCAACCAGCCCTGACATTGCCCCAGCGACTGGGGGTGGGAATACACCGTCTGCACCGCCTGCAAATCACACCCCTGAGCCAGCAGGCATTGATGTATCGCCAGCATCACTTCGCCGCACACTTGCAGCCCGCTTTGCAGCAACAAATCCAGCGTGCGACCGATCGCGCCTTCGGTAGAATTTTCCACCGGCACCACGCCGTATTGCACCGCGCCGCTTTCCACCGCACGAAAAACCTCATCTATGGTGGCGCACGACAGCCCTTGCACCGCACGGCCGAAACGCTTTAACGCCGCCGCCTCGGTAAACGTGCCTTCAGGCCCCAGGTAGGCGACCGACATCGGCGCTTCCAGCGCGCGGCACTGCGACATCACTTCGGTAAACAGCGCCGCGATAGCCGCGTTGCTCAACGGCCCAGCATTGGCAGCTTGCAGGCGGCGCACTACTTGCGCCTCGCGCTCGGGACGCAACACCACACCGTCTTCCTTGAGGTGGCCTATCTGCTGGGCGAGTGCTGCTCGGCGGTTGACGAGCGTCAACAACTCATCATCCAGACGGTTAATCTGCGCGCGAAACTGGTTCAATTGCTCGCTCATGGGACTTCTTTTAAGGGCAAATTGCGCACCATCAATACGCCTGGAATGGCGGCAATTTGGGCAATGATTGCATCGGGAACGGAGGTGTCGGTATCCACCAGCGTGTAGGCCATTTCGCCGCGCGACTTATTCATCATGGTGCGGATGTTGATACCCGCCTCCGCCAGCGTGGTGGAAATCTGCCCCAGCATATTAGGCACATTGGCGTTGGCGACTGCCAGACGGAAAGCCGATTCGCGCGGCATCGTAAGCATCGGAAAATTCACCGTATTAGTGATATTGCCGTGTTCCAGATACTCTCGCACCTGGTCCACCACCATCACCGCGCAGTTTTCTTCCGCTTCTTCGGTGGAAGCGCCCAGATGCGGCAAAGTCACCACATGCGCCTGCCCCTGCAACTTAGCCGAAGGAAAATCGCACACATAAGCGCGCAGGTGTTTTGCCTGTAAACCTGCCAGCACCGCATCGTTGTTCACGATACCTTCGCGTGAAAAATTCAGCAGCACACTACCCGTCTTCATCGCCTGTACGCGCGCCTCGTTAATCAAGCCGCGCGTCGCATCCAGCAACGGCACATGCAGGGTGACAAAATCGCTGTGTTTGAGTAATTCCTCTATGCTCTGCGCCTTCTTCACCTGCGCAGACAAACTCCATGCCCCTTCGACGGTGATTTCAGGATCGTAGCCATAGACGCGCATCCCCAAGCCCAGCGCGGTATCTGCCACCAAGCGGCCTATCGCGCCCAGACCGATAATTCCCAGCGTTCTGCCTCGCAACTCAATGCCCGCAAACTGCTTCTTGCCGTCCTCGACCAATTTTGGCATGGCCGCATCATCCCCCGGCAAACTGGCAACGAACCGCAACGCCGGCACGATATTACGCGCCGCAAGCAACATGCCGGAAATCACCAGTTCCTTGACCGCATTGGCATTTGCGCCTGCCGCATTGAACACCGGCACACCACGCGCGGACATCCTGGCCACGGGAATATTGTTCGTTCCCGCCCCGGCACGCGCAATCGCTTTCACGCAGACGGGAATGTCCATGTCGTGCATGGCTTGCGAACGCACCAGAATCGCGTCCGGTGCTGCAATGTCACTGCCAACCTGATAAGCGGACGCGGGGAAACGTTTCAGCCCCTGGGCTGATATTTTGTTCAGGGTGAGGATGCGGTATGAATTGGTCATGACTATTTATATCTATTTGATTTTTAACAAATAAATTACGAATTTTGCTGGGCAAATTGCTGCATGAAAGCGACCAGCGCCGCCACGCCTTCCAGCGGCATGGCGTTGTAAATTGAAGCGCGCATCCCGCCCACGGAACGGTGTCCCTTGAGCTGCAACAGACCCATCGCTTCCGCCTGTTTGACGAAAGCGCCATCCAGGGCCGCATCCTTCAGCGTAAAGGACACATTCATGCGCGAACGATCCGACACGGCAACCGGGCAGGTATAAAAGCCGTTGCTGGCATCAATCGCCGCATACAACAATTTGGCCTTGGCGATATTATTGGCTTCCATCGCCGCGATGCCGCCGTTCTTTTTCAGCCACTGGAACACCAGTCCGGCGATATACATGGCGTAAGTCGGCGGCGTGTTGTACATCGAATCGTTGTCGGCATGAACCTTGTAATCCAGCATGGTCGGCGTACCGGCGACGACATTACCCAACAAATCCTCGCGCACGATGACCAGCGTCAACCCTGCTGGGCCGATGTTCTTTTGTGCGCCCGCGTAAATCAGGGCAAACTTGCTCACGTCTATTTCGCGCGACAGGATATTGGAAGACATATCCGCCACCAGCGGCACATCGCCGCAATCGGGTATCCAGTTGAACTCCACGCCGCCTATGGTTTCATTGGGCGTGTAATGCAAATAAGCCGCATCCTGGTTGCATTTCCAGGTATCGAAAGCGGGTACAGAGGTGAAATGATTGTCGGCGGTACTCGCCACCACGTTTACTTCGCAAAATTTCTTCGCCTCGCCGATGGCTTTTTTAGACCATGCACCGGTATTCAGATAATCTGCCGTCGTCTTGCCGCGCAGCAAATTCAACGGAATCATGGAAAATTGCAGATGCGCACCGCCTTGCAGAAACAGCACCTTGTAGTTAGCAGGAATACCCATCAACTCGCGCAGATCGGCTTCAGCCTGTTCCGCGATGCCGATAAACTCGCGGCCCCGATGCGACATTTCCATCACCGACATGCCGCTGCCGTGCCAGTCGAGCATTTCCGCCTGTGCCTGCAACAAAACTTCTTTCGGCAATACCGCAGGCCCCGCGCTAAAGTTGTAAATAGTCATTTTTAACCCTTTCAATCATTTTGAATTTGGAAATACAATACCTGCATTAGCCGCTATTTTCCCCGCCAATGCCTCGAAATCCTTGTAACAACTGACCACCGCTTCCAAATGTGCACCGATTGCACCGTCTGCCGACTTCAAGAAAAAAATCGGCTTATTTGCCTCCATCGCCATCGGCATCAGACTGCGGTAATGTTTTAACAACGCAAGCATGTACGGGTCACTCTCGACGGAAGGAATGTTCCCGGCATTCTTTTCAAGCAACACAGATTCACGATAAGTTTGCGGAATTTTATCCAGCCATCGTTTGTAAGCCTTGACCGGGCGACTGTTCAAAATACCATGTTGCATAACAATATAGCCAATCGGCTGCATTGTTCCTTTCGGCATTTGTACATCGACAGGCGCTTTTTTCAATAACTCTTTCCAAACCTCTCGCCATTCATTTACGGTTGGCCCCAGATTTTTTAGACCTTGCAAAGAAAACAAATCGGGTGACAAAGGAAAACAGACTTGATCGGAAGCGATCAAGGCGGAACGGTTAATCGCGCCTAGATTAGGTCCTACATCAATTAGCACCAACTCCGCACCCTGTGCAGTACCGTGCTGAACCAGGCGATGAAAGGCCGTCATGGTTCGAAATGCCGATTCATCACTGTTATGACAAAGTGGCCAGGCACTTGAAAGTTTATCCTCAAAACGCGACAAGCCAAGATCGCCAGGAATCAGCCCCAGATTATCCGTAATTTTTTCAATATGGGGCTCGGCAATATCCCCTACCCCCTTCAAAATAGGACGTATCGCGCCATACACCGTATCAGGATGCTCGCCATCCGGCCACAGTTGCTCCAGACGTTCTTCACGCAGAAACATGGAAGTCAGATTCGCTTGAGGATCGAGATCAACCGCCAATGTCTTGATGCCTTTATCCGCAAACATCCACGCCAAGTGGTAAACCAGCGAGGTTTTGCCGACCCCTCCCTTGTTGTTAAAAAAGGCGATGGACTTCATACTGACCTAGGATAAATCTTGACCAACACGACTTGATCATCAAAAACAAATTCAGCGGGTGGATTGCCGTTCTCTATTAACAAAGCTTGTGCGCGCTGAACACCATAGCCAAATTTATTTACAAAACCAAGTGACTTCATGGCTTCGGCGATGACCGGATTGCGATAACTGTTGCGCGTCGGAAAATTACTGGCCGTGGCTTCACCATACAACCCACCCGGACTTTGAATTTCGATGTGATCGCTGAAGACATAAAAACGCACCGGGGTATTGCTCTCATAATTGCGGTGCATCACTGCATTCATCAACAACTCGCGTAGCGCCCATTCCGGGTAATTCGGAAATAACCGTTCTTCTAATCCACTAATGCGGCGCAAGGAAGTTTGCACAATGGATTTAATTCTTAATTCCATCTCGCGCAAAACCGAGCTTAAATCTCCCGATATTTCAGCCTGATCTTCCGGCATATCAGTCAAGTCAGTGCCAGGCAATTTTAAATATTGAATGTAAGCGCCAAATAAAAAATACCTGGGATTTTTGCCGAATAACAAAATTCCGGCAAAAGTTGGACAAGCCCGTTCAAAGTCATACATCCTCAAAGAGGCGAGCTGCTGTTGAATATCGCGGTGATTCGCGGCAACCGTTTCGGCATCCACCGCTTCGCGGCGATAAGAATCAAATTGACCCAATGCCAAATCATTTAATGTTGCCTCAACACAAGGGCGCGCATCGAATGAACGTGCGGACGAAATACGCCGCTCACTCAACACACGTTCTTCCTGCTCATTCGCAACCGCTTTGCGTGGTCCCACACGAATATAGACCCGACCTTTGTAACGGACAGGCGGCATATCCGAGGGCAACACTGCAACAACAGCAACCTCACCTCCCGCCAAACAAAACTTCTGCACACTCATGGCAGGAGAGGGCAAGACATTCCCGTCAGAACGAATCGCACCCAACTTCGACAACAAGGCATCCGTCACTTGCAGGCCTGACAAAGCTCCATCGTCATTCACCCCAATCAACAAATAGCCACACTGGCGATGATTGGGTAAATCATTTGAAAAAGCACAAATTGCCTGCGCAAACTTATCGGTATCAGATGTCGAAATCGTGCGTTCGACACGATCCGACTCAATATCTGCAAGCAAGGCCAACAATTGCGACTCTTCAATCAGCATGGCTTATTCCTCGACAATCGCACCATCAATTTCCAGATCAACGCCCGCACCCTCTTCCTCATCCGGCTCGGCGATGCGACTCAGACCCGCCAGCTTCTCGCCTTCTTCGACGTTCATCAGCGTCACGCCCTGAGTGGTGCGGCCCATCTCACGAATTTCGCTGACGCGGGTACGGATCAGCACGCCATCCGTGCCGATCAGCATGATTTCGTCTTCTGTATTGACCAGCGTGGCGGCGACCATCGCACCGTTGCGTGCCGATGCCTGAATCGCGATCATGCCTTGCGTGCCGCGTCCGTGGCGGGTGTATTCCGTGATAGGCGTGCGCTTGCCGTAGCCATTTTCGGTCGCGGTCAATACGCTTTGCTGCTCGTCTTCTGCCACCAGCAGCGCGATAACCGCCTGTTTGTCGGCCAGCTTCATGCCGCGCACGCCACGCGAGGCGCGCCCGGTCGGACGCACATCGTTTTCGTCGAAACGCACCGCCTTGCCGCCATTCGAAAACAGCATCACATCGTGACGGCCATCGGTCAACGCGACACCGATCAGATAATCGTCCTCATCCAGATTGATAGCGATAATGCCGCGCTTCATCGGGCGAGAGAAGTCGGTCAAACTGGTTTTCTTCACGGTGCCGTTGGCTGTGGCAAAGAACACGAACTTGTCCTCGGCGAACTCGCTGATCGGCAGAATCGCGTTGATCTTCTCGCCCTCTTCCAGCTCCAGCAGATTCACGATAGGCTTGCCGCGCGCGGTGCGACTGCCTTGCGGCACTTCATAAACCTTGAGCCAGTACACCTGACCACGATTCGAGAAACATAAAATATAGTTGTGGGTGTTGGCAATGAACAGGTTGTCAACGAAATCATCTTCCTTGTTGGAGGTCGCCAGCTTGCCACGCCCGCCGCGCTTCTGAGCATGATACTCGTCCAGACGCTGCGCCTTCATGTAGCCGCTATGGGAAAGCGTCACCACCACGTCTTCGGGCGGAATCAGGTCTTCCATGCTCATTTCCTGCGCATTGGTAATAATTTCGCTGCGCCGTTTGTCGCCAA
>Ga0210037_1001691_pt1 | contig 12878 bp, 22 predicted proteins | sample CryGey08umfilter_3_FD_185451 | JGI IMG/M metagenome (GOLD analysis project Ga0210037, IMG submission 185451) | Groundwater microbial communities from aquifer in Utah, USA - Crystal Geyser 4/9/14 0.8 um filter (SPAdes) (version 3) | ecosystem: Environmental > Aquatic > Deep subsurface >...
CTGAACTAGGTGCGTTTGCGACAGCTACACAATTTATTGACGGGGGAGGCGAGAGAAAACAGTTAGAGCTTCCATTTTCCAATCTTCGTATTCTCACACCTGGGGCCCACGTGATTACTTTACGAGGTGGCACAACACAGGGGTTCTTACATGTCAACCGAGATAATAATGGCACTAGATTTTTTGGCGGAGCGAATAAGCTTGTTCTTAGTATTAGGGAGGTCTATGCCTAATGGGATTTGAACATCCGCAACTTATAAATATGCTGGAATGGAAATTTGGGAGCCATCCCCAGTTTGGAAAAGGGATTAGCACGAAAAATGGGCAATTGGTCGATTTCGCGCAAGAGCTTGGGTCACGTCCGACAGATGCCGAATTAACTCAATGGATGCAGGAGTATCTAGCGTTGCCAGCGGAAGCACGGGACCCTGTCGCGAAAGAGCTCGCCAGAAAACGATCTAAATTGGCGGCGATGACAACCGTGGCGGGACTTAAACAATTTATCTTAGAAGAACTTTTGCCATCTGCTTAGGAATCAATGATATCGCATGGCGTTTTTAGATAAAGAAATTTTAAAACTTGCAGATGGCCAGCATGAAAATATTTATATTGTTCATGGAGACAATAAATGGCTCATTACCGCCGCCTGCTCGTTCATATTGCCAATGATTTTATCCGTCGGGACGTTTTGGTTTGGGTTTTATCCCACAATCGCGACTGAAGAATATGTGCAGAAGGTTGTGACTGAGAGCATTGAACATGGGCCATGGCTCTCGCAGAGAGAGACTATCCTTCTCCGCTTATCCCACGCAGAAAAATATAATGCCCAGATACTCAAGCACATGGATGTGATCAAGAATGACATTCAACGTATCGAGCGGCGGCTTGCGGCTCAGGGCGTGATAACCGACTAATTGATAGTCTTCCGCTTTGGCACATCGAATGGGTCCTGATCCGGTTCAGTCCTAACCCATCTCAGGTCGAGACCGTCACAGTCTCCAGTCATTTTCAGATCCTTAAAGATTACATCTACCCTTCCGTCATAATCCGTATCGAACCAATACGCATGTGGCATAGTCGTCCCAGGCGCCCAGAAAACAGACACATCAGGCAGCATGTCGCGATTCGTATCATAATTGATGGCCACGCTATACCCGTACGCCTTATGATCAATCAATAATGGACCAGAGATAAGCGACTCTGGTGATATGTCTTTAACCAATCTGCAGTTCAATATCCTAGGGCCCACTGGTTCAAATGCAAAATAATAACGCGTCCCAGTGTCTATACTGTTGTCAATCGGCATTGAAATCGTTATAAAGAAAGATAACCAAAAAGATGTCATGAGAGACCTCGCGAGTTAGGGCCTTTTTTGCCTTCTGCTTAGCGAAGCGTCTCATAGCCCGGATAGAAACACAATGTTTTTTTAGTTATGACCTGCTGGGTCTCTACCTAGCAGGGAGAATACATTTGGTCGAATGTTCGATTTAATTCTCTCTCTATTCGATCCCATTCTTGCTGACTTCGGAGGTCATCGAGTTCTCGCCTTACATCGTCCCTAAATCGGTCCGTCTCTAATGGGTCTGAGCTGTCATTGAAAAAATTTTGCGCCCCAGAGACGCCTATGACTCCTAAGCTCAACCCAAGGCACAACCCAACGATAAATTGCTTCATAGCGTCCTCCTTTTTTAGCCTTAGGCTCTGTCTATCATCCTGCCATATTGAGCCATCAGCAACGCTTCCGCCCGGCCATGATGTTTTTTGAGAGAGAGGTCAGCATTGGGGAAGTATTGCGATGCTACCCGCCGTGACTCATCTTTGTTTTTTTTAAACAAATTAAATGCGCGCTTCCAGGTGCAGCTAGACACTTCCCTAAATGGAATGGCCTTGAGTTGCAGACAAGCAATGATTTGCCCATAACCCCGCATGTAATTCCCACTGCTGGTAATGCCCTGTCCTCGCATAACGTGAGATTTTTCTATGATGACCATGCCATGACTGGGGAGCATGCTGTAAAGCTCTTGGACATCGACATACTCACCAATCCATGGTATGTCGAACACGACGTAGTTTTCATCTTTAGACACGACTGCAATGGCTCCTGTTTTCCCAGGATCAATACCGGCATAGGATATATGCACGATTACCTCTCTTTGAATTTATGCCTCCAAGGCGTTTTGAGTTTGTTGCGAGGCCCATGCCTGTGTTTTCGAGCGTTGGCAATCCCGGGCACCAACTTTGCAATCTTCTCTGTAATCGTCGGTTTAGGCTTTTTACGAAAGCCAGTGCCAAGACCGGTCCTGGCCAAGGCCGTCACTCTCAGCCATGCGTGGTAAATCCTATATCCGCACTGGATACATCGAATTTCTCTGAACTCATCAAGCTCCATCCAGCCTGCACATCTCGGACAAGTTGGATCATTTTTCCCCATTTGAGCCTCCTTGGCATCCTCAATCACGTCACGATTTATTCAGGGATTCCCCTCAATCCCGGCGTCTCTTCGTGTTGTCTCATTAGTTGAGCCCTCCCCGCGTTCATAATATTTACGTTTAATCCATTCCATCTCCTTTTGCGCCGTTGAATCTTCTTCCTGTAGCAACAAATACCGGGACAATTGAATATACAGGTCGCGGTAACAGGAGGCAGAGATGGGGATTTTCCTCGCGTAGCCCGACATGTAGCCATCGAGGAAAATCTTTCGACGCTTTGCCATTAGCTCAATGCACGCAATGGCCAAGATCACATTAACTAGGGCTGAAAGGATTAAGAAAAAATATACAACCATGGCCTCTCCTTTCGAGCAACGTTCATTTGAGCGTTTCAATCCTTCCCCATCTCAGAAGGTGGCGTTCCTTCCATCGACCCCATACTGACGCCAGATGAGCAGGCTGGCGTCAGTGTGGTGCCATAACGTGTAATGCGACTGCACAGAGCTAAACTGTGTGCAAGTCCTACGTAATGGCGGTCGATGGAGTCACAAACAGCGTCGCAGTGATGCGACCGCACCTGTGAGGTGCAAGTGCGGGAGGGTCGCTGGTTGTGAGCTCTAGTTATCATCATAGTTTCAATCCTCTCCTATCTCAAAAGGGAGGCGCTTTCTCATCTAGCGCCGCAGCAATATCAGCCTCTACAATACGCCGGTCAATCTCATTGTTCAAAGCCGATACTAATTTCTCGTTAAGTGCTTTAAATTTTATTTTTTTTGGATCATTGATATTCTCGGTTGTAATACGTAGGTATATGCGCAACCAATCATCACTCACCTGGCTCAATGGCTGCTTAGCGTAATCGCCGAAGGGTGGAGCGATAGGACCAGAGGCCCTCTCCACTTTTCCTAAGGCTTCGTCTTGTCTGTTTATCCCAGCATATCCCAATTCCTGCCAGGTAATGTTTCTGATGCCCAGCGCTCTGGTAATCCCATTGCCTATGCAGTTAGTGTAGGCGGCTTTTTCAACATTCGCCATATTGATTTTTTTGGGGTCGACATCGTTACCGTGAGACCTAGAAAAAAAGGGGTCCCGGCTTGATCGGGACCCAATGGCAGAAATGGACTTACCAGCAACCGTGAATACCCCGTGAAATTTATATGTTCGGTGCCCAGCCTCGTCTACCTCAACTTCTGGCTCATCGTTAATATTCCAATCCATACCGAACAGTGGGCGTATCTTTTCAGCCCCGGAGGCCATGAGATACGGTTTCCCTCCCTCATCAATCCAATCGCCAGTCGTCGTTACAGCCAAAACACACGACTTAATTTTTTTCACCGCGGAGACAAGCAAGTCGGCTTTTTCCGCTAATTGCAAGAGTGTCGAGGGGTCTTGTTCCATGAGGTCTTGCCCCAAAGATTGCTGCGTGGGCGCTGGTAATTGCGGCTCGGCTTCCTGCCATTGCAATTCTTGCTCCGCCCCTTGGTCTTGATTTATGTCTGACATAACTCCTCCTTTATTTTTAGTAATTCCTCTTCACTTGGCAATGTTGGTCTGTTTGCCCTATGAAATTTCACAACATTTAAGGCGGACATAAATGCCATCCAGAGGTCCGCCCTCGGCTTGCAGCGATGTAGCGTAATTGCGCCATTACTCGCACACTGAACTAGGACAACTGGAAGTTTAGTAAGTTGGCCATACGCCTCAGCCTGCACGAAATTCGACAGGGTGATTGTGTCGGCGAATTTCATCTCTATGCATAGCGGGCGTTGCCCCATGGTCCCAATAATATCTGGATGCCCAACAAATCCAAGTTGGTGGGAAAACCGCTCCTCACTAGATTTAGCGATAACGTTTGCCTTCTTAAACCAGGAGAGCATGGCCTGGATTCGCATGCGGCGATCCTCTGAGTAATTATCGAGCGAAGGGGGGGCAACCCCTGCGATAATCGAATTGATATAAAATTCTATGTATTCGTGCAGGTCTCTCCCACGCTCCAATGCACTAGAGGGAACATACTTCAGAGAATCGGGGAAAAGTATTTTCAACACATCTGAAACCCTTGGTGGCGCATAATTATTCATGCCAACCTCACAGCGGAGGATAGTTCCTCCTTTAACAGGCATCCAGGGACGGCAATTCCCGCACGAAGCGTGCGGTCAATCAGAACCTTATTAGGAGACTTGAGAAGAAAAGCGTCTGGGATTTGACTCTCATCGAAGATGTGCAACTTTTTAATAACCTTTGTGGTAAATTGCCCGGCAGCACATTTCGTGGTTTTTTGTGGGGCTTCCGGAGTTTCGTATAATGTTAGTGGGCGCACATCTGAAGGGTCGTCTCCCCGTTGTTCAGCCCGTGCTATTTGACGCTGGTAGCGTAGGTTCTCTTTCTCTTGCAACTCGAGCACCGACTTTTTTTCCTTATTGACGCGATCTATCTCAGCCTGGTCGAACTCCAGTAATGCTTTAGTGATGTTACGCTCCGCGTCACTCAGAGGTTGCAGAGCTTCGTCCCTAATAATTTCCTGCTCTCTCAATGCTCGCTCCGCAGCCTCCTTGGCTCTCTTGGCCGGGGCAATGAAATCATTAAACCAGTCCTCCCGTCGTTTCCTCTCTTTCCGTAGCAATATCACGAACTCGGCTTCTTCGTGATATTGTACCCGTGTATCGATTCTGCTGAGAACATTACTCACAAATTCCTGGATTTCACGCCGCACATTAGTAAGATCCACATCTTTAGGCTCTCTCATGATCCCCTCCTTGTTTGTTCAAGCCCTCATAATTCCCGCCCTCATTTAAACAGTATGTCATAACTGAATCTTAAGGTCAATAGAAAAAATGCAAAAAAAGAAAAAAAAAGACAAAGACTTGACTTTCTTTATATGTAGGCTATAATCCATGCATGATGAATGTGGCTGCGTTGTAATTTTAAACCCCAATAAGGAGAGGCGTCATGAGTGACCTACAAAAAGCAGAAAAGCGCGTCAAAAAACGGAGATTGAAAAGAAAGACCCACCTAGTTACCCTGAGAAGGAAATATGCCCTGGCGAAATCGTTAGGGTTGCCGGCATCATTGGCCCAGGTTGTTTCTTCATGGCATGAGGCCCGTATTAAAACGGCTGCCAAAGAATACCGCGATAAGATGGCTAAAGAATTCGGCGGGTCTGGGAATGTTTGGCCTGATGTTTCTGCTAGCGGACGACCACCAAGGTTCAGCTCTCGCAGAGAAGCGATGGCATATTTGCAAGCCATTAAGACCGAATTCCCCGATGTCGATGTTAGCTCAGAGGCATAAATTATGGCCAAACACGCATCTCGCAAGCAATTTGTTTTTTCTCCCATAGAATTCCTGCTGCAAACTACCGGCATGTCAGCAGAGGCTATTGGCGGCTACATAGTGTTACTCTGCCATCAATGGGATAAGGGTCCGTTATTGGAAAGCCGTGCGAGATTTCTGTGTTACGAGATCGGCGTGGGCGATGGTGCCTTCGAAGAAATCTCTCAACATTTCATTCTCGAAGGCGGCAGGATGTGGAATCCTCAAATGGAGGCACACCTATCGTCAATTAAAGAGGAAAAGAAGCCTGTGGCAGAAGTTACTCTCACCGCAAAGCAAGAAGTTTGGGAGGCGTATTCTACGGCGTATAATATTCGTTACGGCGTCGAGCCTATACGAAATGCCAAAGTCAATGCGCAAATTAAATCCTTAGTTACTAGGGTTGGGCGTAACCTTGCGGTGCAGATAGCCAAAATGTATTGCGAACACAACGATCAATTTTATGTTCTGAAATTGCACCCAGTGGGGCTTATGTTGGCGGACGCGGAAAAACTGGCTACCGAATTTCGCACAGGGAAAAAAATGACGCCATTAGAAGCCCGCGGGTTGCAGCGCCGGGATTCATTTCGTCAACAAGTTGAGCGCATTGCGAAAAGAACAGGAGGGTAGATGAACCCTATTGCTGCCGCACTCATCATGACATACAGGTACGTAGGACAAGAAATAGACGACGATGTCGTCGTCGCCATGTCGCGAGACCTCGAAGAATTTCACGAAAAAGATGTCCTGGAAGCGTTGGAGATATGTCGCAAAACATGCCGGGGAAAAATTTCCATGGCAGACATTCTTTCACGGTTACCTAACGGTCATCCAGGGTGTGAAGAGGCGTGGTCAATGAGCCTCCCAGGGTTTACGGAGGCCAACACCATAGTCAGGACTGGGGAAATGCGGGAAGCGTTTGAAGTGGCATGGCCACTCAGATCTGATCTTGTCGCTGCGAGAATGGCATTTAAGGAAAAATACTTATGGTTGATGGCTCAGCGTGCAACCGACCATCAGCCGCCTACGTGGGAAGTCAGCCTGGGCGAAGATAAACTTGGAAGGGTGCAGCCACTATTAAACGCTGTCACGCGGAAGCGCATTCCGGTCGACTTAGCAAAACGGCTACTCCCGCCAGACGAGCCAGCACACAACTCACTAAAAGAAATCGTGTTGCGACTGACAGAACAAAAGACTCTTGAAGGCCCAAACTCATCGCCATGATAATTATTCCCTGCGAGCGATGCAAACAACCGTGTAGTGAAACGTGCTGGTGCCAGCATGATTTCTGCCAGAACTGCCTAAGTATTCACGCGAAGACTTGCAGTTGGTTAAAAGCGGGTAGGGAAAAGAAGATTATCGTTTTTCTTAAACGTGGCCGTGGCGACAGGGAGCTTTTTGCTAAAATTTACTAGTACGGAAGAAACTCCGCGTCTGGCCAATAGTCGCGAGTCCATTGATCCTGCAATGTCTCGTCGACCCCCCAGATTGCCCAGGCAACCCTAAAAGCGTCAAAATCAACATTCATATTACGGTCGCCTTTGAGAATCCCCATAGGGAGTGTTCCCCTCACGTGGAAAGCCGCTTTGTCCTCCTGCCAAAACTGCAGACTATATTTAGGATTTTCATACCAAGGCACGACAGATTTTTTCGTGGAATTTTTCAAAATTTTTTCTCCTCTCTTCTAGGCCAACTTGTCGTAGAAGGCTCCTTCCAAATCGGCCCCTTCCAAATCGGCCCCTTGCAATTTAGCTCCAAGTAAAATAGCTCCACGCAGATTAGCTTCACGCAAAATAGCATCACGAAAATCACCACCTTGTAAATCAGAACCTTGTAAATTAGCTCTTTCCAAAATAGCTCCGCGAAAAATGGCTTTTTGAAAATTAGCCCCAAATAAGTCAGCCCTGTGCAAATCAGCTTCAATGAAATTAGCCTCACTTAAATTAGCCCCGCGTAAATTAGCCCGCGACAAATCAGACCCACGTAAAATAGCTTTTTGCAAATCAGCTTCACTCAAATTAGCCGAAATTAAACTAGTTTCACGTAAAATAGCTTTTCGCAAAATGGCCCGTGATAAATTAGCCCCACTTAAAATAGCCCCAGACAATTTAGCTAATGATAGATTAGCCTCACATAAATTAGACGCTCGCAAAAAAGACCATGTTAAATCAGCCTCTTGTAAATTAGCCCCTTGCAAATATGCCCCTTTGAAATTAGCACCATGCATTTTGGCTTTTTGTAAATTAGCTCCCAGCAAGTCAGCTGTGACAAAATTAGCCCATGCCAGTTTAGCCAACGATAAATCAGCCCCACGCAAACTAACCCCAGTCAAAATAGCCTCACGTAAATCAGCCCTATGCAAATTGGCCCGCGACAAATCAACCTCGCTTAAATTAATCCCTGGTAATTTAGCATTTTGTAAATTAGCCTCAAGCAAATTAATCCCGTGTACTTTAACCTTTTGCAAATTAGCCCCTTTAAAATTAGCTCCACGAAAATCAGCACCCTGTAAATTTGCGCCATTAAAATTGACACACTGTAAATCAGCCTCACGTAAATCAGCCTCACGTAAATCAGCCTCACGTAAATATGCACCAACCAGCTTGGTTTCTTGCAAATTAGCGCCGCATAAAATAGCTGATGTCAAAATAGCACACTTCAAATCTGCCTCACGTAAATCAGCCTCACGTAAATCAGCACGTGGCATTCTAGCCAATGACAAATCAATTCGGCGTAGCTTGGCTCTATATAAATTGCATTTATACAAATCAGCCATTAGTAACGGGATGTTTTTTCTTGCGGCATCTTCTATACAGTCTTTCTCGTCGCGATATAATCCCTCATGAAGAATATCTCCAGAAATAGATAAAATTGAGATAAATTTTGTATCCATCGTTAGTTTTTTTGTCCCCCATCGGTCATTATTGGTAATGACATTAATGAGTCAACTCTCTCCATCGCCTCTGCATAATTAGACAGTGTAGGTTTTGATCTACGATGAAATAAATTCGACGCGTCCTTTAAATTTAACCCCAGAAATGTGACCACCGCACGATACGATGGTTCGGCTATTACAGGAGACCATCTATGGTTTTTTTTGGCGTAATCTCGCACGGCAGGCATGGTTTGGAGCCAGCCTAATACGCACCCCACAGCCCACTGTGGTGAATTTTCTAATCCCTCCCAATTTACGTATAGCTGTATCCCTAATGATTCCTTCATCGTGGCATTGAGATACCAACGTTCTGCGGGTATTTTTTTTAGATATTCAGCAGCCAATTGTCGATTGTGTCTAATTTGTTCCGTTGTCATAGCTGGTTCCCTTAGCGTATCCTTGCTTTGATTCCACCCATTTTTGAAAGTAGTATTGTTACTCATCATATTCGCCTTCTGTTCGATTTGGCAGATGCTGTGCAGCATCGTTGGCAATAATGGCTGACATTTCCCTCAAATTTTTTGCTGTCCTGACCACTGAATGATCTGAGCATTTCGTCCCTCTCCAGGTAATGCGTTGTTCCCTCGGTAGCGTATAGTCGCGGACTAATTCAATAATCCAACGTCCATCCCCATAGCCGATACATTCCTCTTCATGGAACGCCGAGGGTACGATATTCGGGAGAGACGCACATTGTTTTTTGGCATGTTCGCACTCCCGTTTGTATACACGCTCATAATAGTTTCTCATGACTTCAACGTCACGAATCCTCGACTCTTCAATTTCCCTACGTCTCCACCACCGCATAAACGCATTCATTCACATCCTCACTGTTCGTGTTGAGATCTATTCAGGTATTCCGCATATGTCATAATTTCTCCTCTTTTATTGAGTTGCATCCCACATTCAGACAGCCTAGAATCGGGCACTCTCAAAAAATATCCCTGTGGGGCAATCCACAACCCAGTCCTCCCATTAAATTGCACTGACACCGTGTCATCGTTTAGTTTCATGAGTGAAATTGTTCTCTGCCCTACTGCCACCGGTTGGGTTTCTACATCAATCTGTGGGCCGCTAAACGTTTTCGCCTTTTTGTGTTGTCTCATCAATTGACCCCTCCATGTTTTCATAATATTTACGTCGAATCCATTCTGTTTTCTCTTATTCATGTATTCCGCATACATCATAATTTCCTTCTTTTTATTGAGTTGCATGCCGCATGCTGACAGCCTAGAATTGAGCCCTCTCAAAAAATATCCCTCTGGAAAAATCCACAGCCCAGTCCTACCATTAAATTGCACCGCCACTGTAAACTTGGTTAACTGCATGAGTGAAATTGTTTTCCGATCCACTGAGAGAACAAGCCGACTAAACTCGACTGACTTGGACTCTGTATCAATTTGTTGTCTCATTAGTTGGCCCCCCATATTTTCATAATATTTATGCTGCCCAGCCATTGGCCCGGCTTGCGCGAATCCAGCGGCTTTTGGATTAGGGCATTAATCCTTATCTCCCAGCTCATCACGTAGCTGCTGGCGGCGTGCCAGCATGAACTCCTCCAGGTCGTTGTCCAGTGTGTAGCCGTCGCTGTTGGCCGCAGCCTCATATTCGTCAACCAATTCAGCAATGTGCTCGTCGGATGTATCGGTCGTAATATCTAACCGAATACCCTCATACACCCAATCCTCCGTGGCCTGTCTACTCATGGGAGCGTATTTTCCAGGTTTGTATATCTCGACAACACCGGATTCGTCGTCATATTCGAATCTGTCGTCGTCATCGTCGGCGTCGCGCACTGCTCCGAATTTTTTAATCATCGCGGCTCGTGCCTCCTCAATTGTGGCGTACTCACCATGGGCATAAACAGCCCAGTCGTTGGTGGTCCCACACCAACCTTCTGTCCGCTCTTCTTGACTACTGTTGGTGATTGCTGGGGAGGTGCTGATCGCGATGGTGTCGGCATCAACGTAATTGTCCTGGTTCCGGTTGGGACCAACGTAATTGTTTTCGATGATGTAGTACATGATATTCCTCCTATCAGAAATCTCGGTTCCGCCGGTGCGGTGCAAGTTGAATCACTTGGCTCATCTTCGTCCTGCATGTCATCCCCCTTTCCCTAGAGTTTTTTCCCATATTCGCGGGCCGGATTTAATACATCGAGCTCGAGATTTTCTTGTCTAGGCCATGATCCCTGTGTCCAGCCTGTACGTTCCTCCGACAATGCCGAACAGTTAGGACAACCGTCCCATAAATCCATGTCGATTGAATTCAAACATTCAGGGCACGTTCTCATTTCCATCGATATCTCCTTTTCTTTATTTTAGCACCCTAGCAGTTACAGGTCAAGAGACAGAAAAGAATTCTATCTCTAATACAAATTTTTTACCCAAATCACCGTATCCAGCCCAACGGTATAACACATCAATTGTGGTGTTCGCATGCGACCCCATAGGGATTCATGTGCACCATCGATTGAGTCTAGCCCGCTGAGCCAAAATCCTAATTGATTGTCGTCACCCAACGTGGCTAAATATTCCAAATAGCCACGATAATTGCTAAACCAGTAGGGGAGACAGTGGTGTACACGAAATTCATTGAGATGGGCCCTCACGTTAGGACGCCCATCGATTATAAATTTCACATTGTTGTTGGCGGCCGTAATCCAATTGCTCGTGAGGCTGATATTGAGGTGTTTGGATAATTGTTGTTGAACTCTGTGACTCGTGCGTACCGGAAATCCCTCCCAATTTATGTGTTGCTCCGTAATGTCTGATGGGAAAAAAAACGCGAGATCGTCATGTATTTGATGCGTCATCGCTGGGATAATGGACGTGAGCCGGTGTTGGGCATCTCGGCAGGCATCCCGGAACGTGGCCAATTTCGTTGGGACGGTCCGCACCTCAAGATTTTTGAGATCAGCCCCGATATATAAATGTTCGTAGGAGAGCGGGGCCTCCTTCATTCCCGGCACGACAATATCCGTCCAGACAAAAGACTCCGAATGAGACTTGACGAAATTGTTTAGGGGCTCATTATAAAAATCGATGATTGATTTTTTCGATTTTTGCGCCGCCTGCAATTCCCATTCCATCCCAATGTAAAAATCATCCGCACACAGATCCATGACCTCACCTCCCCTCTTTCTGCCCGTGTTGTTGTGGTTTCATCTGTCTCCCGAATTCCCTCACATCGCCTCACCATCACCGCGCTTTCTCCTCCCCTCTATGCCCCCTCCCGATTTCCCTCATTGACCGCAGGTTTCATCTGTGTCATCGTGACACACGAAAAACCCTACAGAAACGAAAACCTTGTCAACCCCCCCTGTCTTATGTCCCTACTGCTAACTCATTGAAAACACAGACAAAAATAGCACTAAAAAAAAACTTAAAAAAAAGCTTGACAAAATGAAAAAAAACCTCTAACTATATCAATTAGAAGTTTCCTTCGTCACTTTTGGGAAAAAGCTCCTCGTCAACATTCCTGAAGTCACTAACAACAACTACTCTAAAAAACACCAAAAAACTAAGACGTTATAACAAACGTAATAACATTTGACGTTGTAAGTATATACCCTATACGGCGGACCTAGCTTGCTAGGGGCAAAAAACGAGAACAAACTACAGACGTTGAATACAACTACACATTAAACATTTTGTTCTCTCTCAATTCCTATTGAGACATTTTTAAGAGCCTCTTAATTATCTTTCAGTTTCTTTCTTTCCTTTCTTAATCTTCTCTCCTCTTACGCTTTAGGCTTTTAAGGCAAGATTCGTCCAAAACCTAAAAGCCTCTCTTTTTTTTAAAAAACCCAAGTCCTTTTTTTTTGAAAGCCTTTGATTTTTTTGTAAGAGCAATATATTTTCTTCAGAGGGATGAGTGCACGGGGCGGCGCGGCAGGTGATCAGCGCCGTCCGGTGGTGATCATTGATACACCACGTGAATGACTCATGGGCAGTAAAGCGCTCTATGATGCCCGGCGACGGATAGGCCTTTGTGGCTGGTGTGGCGAGGTGGTCACGACGACCGCGCTGTGCGTGGAGTGCACCGGTCGAAAGGAACGCGCGCGACAAGCGTATCTGGCTCGGTTGCGAGCGCGAGGGTTATGCCCACGCTGCGGGAAACGTCCGGCGCCCCCGCCACTCACCCAATGTTCTGTGTGCGCGGAGAAGGACCGGGATCGATCGTTGTTACGCTACGAATGG
>Ga0210037_1001702_pt1 | contig 12838 bp, 15 predicted proteins | sample CryGey08umfilter_3_FD_185451 | JGI IMG/M metagenome (GOLD analysis project Ga0210037, IMG submission 185451) | Groundwater microbial communities from aquifer in Utah, USA - Crystal Geyser 4/9/14 0.8 um filter (SPAdes) (version 3) | ecosystem: Environmental > Aquatic > Deep subsurface >...
AACCGACCGGCGTTGCTGCAACAACGGTCAAACCAAGCCAACTGGCAACAGTACTAACGCCAAAAATTGATGTTGCACCTGCTGCAGCAGCTAACGTACCGGCACCAGCAGCACCGAGACCAGCACCAACAACTATGATTCCAATGTCGCCGAAAATTCGAACTTTGTCATCAGGATTCTTCTTCAAATCGTCAATCAATTTGAGAAGCTGCTCTTTCGTGATCATCGTTTGCTCAGTCATTATTTAAAACTCTCCAGATAAATGAGTTCTGATTCCTTCGAATCATTGATCGATGCCACTGAGTTAAATGCCGCTCAGAACTTGACTATTCAGGGTCAAATTAAAGATATCAGCAAGCAGCTTGAAAAACGCGGTTGCGATCTCAATGATGTCCTGTCCAATAGCGACAAGGCCAGAATTTGGAGCTTGACCATCTTTTTCCTTGTCTAAACGATGACCCGCAATTGCACCAACTGTCACGCCCAACAGTGTGACGATTGGGGCGAGGTAGGGACCAATCCATGGAATCGCGCTAACCAGTACACCAAGGGCGGCACCAATCGCGATGCCTATAGCCAAATAAGGGTGGGCTTTAACGAACTCAATAATTTTCATCAAAATCATTTTGCCGACATAGATGACACGCTGTCCGACTTCGGCAGTAATCTCAGCTATCCCCTTTAGCCGAATGGCAGCCTCGTCTGGCAGGCCGTGCTCTTTGAGCCAAGCATAAAAATCAGCGCTGGACATAGATTCCGTCTCGGCGTTCAAAATAGCCAATTCAAGATTGGCCTTTGCGGGTGTGAATACATTGGTTGTCATTAGATTTCTCCTTGGTTGATGTGGATAGATCACCTCTTGGAGCATACATCTGAATTGCTTGAGTTCCCCTGATTGGTACGGCGAAAAAGAAGTGCGATACCCATGAGCACGATCACAGCAACAGCCGCCATCAGTGCAAACTTGAGCACGATGAACCAGACGGAGACTTGACCCAAAATTATTGCAAAAGCCATCAGTCCCGCAAAAGCCGCAAATATCCAGAACATGTTGATCTCCTCTCATGGCAAAAGCGCCATATGTGGAAGATAGTGGCATCGGGCGACAGGTTGTGTCGTTTTCAGACGGTACCCATCGCCTGCTAAAAATATTTATCCTCGGCTGGCCGTCAGCCCTGCCAGATACCCAGCCAGTCCGGCTTCCAGTTGCTGCTGAAACTCTGGGGGTTCAAGCACTTGCACATGCGGTAGCCAATAGCGAACGATGGGCAGCACCTCGTCGGCTTGCACCACGGTGGTGGATACCAAAATGTCGCCGTTCTCAAATTCACGCTCAATCAATTGGTTGGCGACAAGCTGGCGGCGCTTGAAATAGCTCGCCACTGCACCGGCCACGCGCAGTAGCACGCGTTGGCGTGTGGCTCCCAGCCAAATGCTGTCATTGGTGGTCAGCTCTTTTTCAACGCTGGGCCGGGGTGCAAAGATGCCGGGCTCTGGGCGCAGTGCTTCGATCTTGGTGACCGAAAACGCTTTGAGCTTGTCCGCGTCCCAGGCGGCCAGGTACCAAATGCCTTTGTGGTTGACCAGCTTATAGGGCTCCACCTGGCTGTGCAGCTTGGTGCTGCCGGGTGCTTTGTTGTAAGTGAATGCAATGGGGTGGTGGCTGATGATGGCACCCTCCAGCGCCGCAAACACAGCAGTTTGCCCGCGCAAATCTTCGTAGTGATGGCCTTTGACCAGCCAAGCATCGCCACGCGCTGAATCAAAAACCTCGCGCAAAAACTGGTCCGTCAACTGCGGAAACAGACCACTGACACCCGACAAACTGGCAAACTTTTCAATGTCTTTGATGGTTAGTTTTCCCAGATGGGCATCTTCCATGCGGTAGCGGCCAGCGGTTTTGATCAGTGGCAGGCTGGCAAAACGCACATTTAAATCGCGCTGAATGGTGCGCAGGTTCACGCCAAATTCATCGGCCAATTGCTGCGGGTCGAGCGATTCACCCTGATTGAGCTTTTGTAAAACCTGCGACAAGCGATAGACCAGCGTGTCGTGAGATTTGGAGGGTAGATTCATACGTCAATCGAATGGTGTGTCGCCAATCTCTTGGTAAAAAATGAGAAATACAAATCTGGCGAGAGGATTGAAAAATCTGATGATCGCTCAAACATTTTCATCTGTGAGCACGCCAATCAGCCTACAACTTGATCCATTGACGCTCGACCTCAGCGCGGTTTGTCCAGCAGATACAGCAAATGCGCTTTGACCTCGGGCCATTCGCCAGCGCGCAGGCTGTACATCACGGTGTCGCGAATGGTGCCGTCGCGGCGCAGCGCGTGGCCGCGGATCACACCGTCTTTTTTGGCTCCCAGGCGCTCAATGGCATTTTGAGATGCAAAGTTGAAGTTGTCCGTGCGCCAGCCCACCACATGGCAGCCCAGGGTCTCAAAGGCGTGCGTCATCAGCAGCAACTTGCAGGTGGTATTGACGTGGCTGCGCTGCACGCTTTTGGCGTACCAGGTGTAGCCAATCTCGACGCGTTTGACCGCTGGAATGATGTCGTGGTAGCTGGTGCTGCCGAGCACTTTGCCGGTGTTCGTGTCAGTCACAGCGAAGGCAAAGCGGTTGCCTGCTTCCCGCATGGCCAGCGCCTCTTCAATATAACGGCGGGTGTTCTCTGGTTCGGGCACGGAGGTGACCCGAAGGTTCCACAGCGCGCCATCAGCGGCAGCAGCCCGCAGGCCAGTTTCGTGCGCAAGCGCCAAGGGCAACAAGGTGATGCCGCGTGCGGACAGGGTGACAGGTTCAACAAAAGCCATTCAATTGCTCCAAAAAATGCCCCGGAGTTACCCGCAAGGCAAAGGCACTGGGCGGCTTCCTCATGCTGGAGTACCAGAAATCGTCAGCCGCCCAGTGCCTTCACCTTGCTGGACGTTAACGAAATTTCGAGTCACCGATTGCGGCTCTGCATGAACACCAGCTTTTCAAACAGCGTCACGTCCTGCTCGTTCTTCAGCAGCGCGCCTACCAGCGGCGGCACGGCCACTTTGTCGTCCTGCGTTTGCAAGACCGACGCCGGAATGTCCTGCGCCATCAAGAGTTTGAGCCAATCGAGCAATTCGCTGGTAGAGGGTTTCTTTTTCAGACCCGGCAGGTTGCGCACGTCAAAGAAGGTTTTCATCGCGGCACTGAGCAACTCGGCTTTCAGGCCAGGGAAGTGCACATCCACAATCTGCTTCATGGTGGCCGCGTCAGGGAACTTGATGTAGTGGAAGAAGCAGCGGCGCAAAAACGCATCGGGCAGTTCTTTCTCGTTGTTGGAGGTGATGAACACCAACGGGCGATGCTTGGCATGAATCAGTTCGCGGGTTTCGTAGCAATAAAACTCCATGCGGTCGATTTCGCGCAGCAGGTCGTTGGGGAACTCGATGTCGGCCTTGTCGATTTCATCAATCAACAGCGCGACCGGCTCATCCGCTGTGAAGGCCTGCCACAGCACCCCTTTGACGATGTAATTGTGAATGTTCTTGACGCGCTCGCCGCCGTCCACATCGGCCAACTGCGAGTCGCGCAGGCGGCTCACCGCGTCGTATTCGTACAGGCCTTGCTGCGCCTTGGTGGTGGACTTGATGTGCCACTGCAGCAGCGGCAGGTTCAGTGCGGTGGCTACTTCTTCGGCCAGCATGGTTTTGCCGGTGCCGGGCTCGCCCTTGACCAGCAGTGGACGCTGCAAGGTGATGGCGGCGTTGACCGAGAGCATCAGGTCGTCAGTGGCGATGTAGTTGGGGGTGCCTTGGAATTTCATCGGGGTGTTGGCGGTTGGTTGAAGTGCGTTAACTGCTAAATAGGGCCAAGAAAAGCGCTGGGGTATGGGGTTTACGCCAACTGTTGGCTACCCAACGCGTCCCTATAATTCTTTGACATTTATCAAACGCTCAGTGTTTATATTCCTATTTTTTGCAAAATGAACAAACTGCTTTCTCTTTTCACGCTGGCCATTGCTGCCTGTTCGCTACCCGCCTTCGCTCAAGATGTCCAGGGCGACGCGCTGGCCGGCTCCAAGAAAAATGCGCTGTGCATTGGGTGCCATGGTATCAAGGGTTTCCATACCGCGTTTCCCGAGACGCACCGGGTGCCAAAACTGTCCGGCCAGAGTGCGGGGTATCTGACGGCAGCACTGCAAGCGTATCGCAGCGGTGAGCGCAAGCACCCGTCAATGCGGGCGATTGCTTCGACCCTGTCTGCACAGGACATGGCCGATCTGGCCGCTTACTATGAATCCACCGGCACCGGCGCAAGTCTGCCCGCTGCGGTTGCCGCGGGCTCCGCCCAGGCTGATGCACTGGTGGCCAGGGCTGGCTGTACCTCTTGCCATGGTGCCAATTTAAGCGCGCCGATTGCCCCGAATTACCCGAGGATTGCCGGCCAGCACGCTGATTACGTTTATGTGGCGCTGAGAGCGTACAAGACCACCGACAAGCCACTGATCGGTCGCGCCAACCCTATCATGGGCGGCATCGCCGCGCAGTTTTCCAATGCCGAACTGAAGGTGTTGGCCGACTATGTGGGTAGCCTGCCTGGCGAACTGCAGACCGTTCAGCGCGATCGCGTCAAGTAAACGCCGGGCTGACTATCGGCTTAATCTCGTGTCGCCCGGCGCTGGACGCTGGCGACGTAGCCCTGGCCATCGGGCGGGCGGCCAGCGCGTTGACTTTCCCACAGCATCTGGCCCAGGCATTCCATCACCTCGTGGTGCGCGTCGTGCAATGAATCGAGCCGGTGCGTGAGCAACTCAACGGCCTGGCGTATGCCGCGCGGCTGGTCGATGCTGCATTGTTCGCTAATCGATAAATGCATCGACAGGTGCAAGAACGGGTTGGTTTTGCCGTCGTCGGCTTGAGCCATGCAGCGCAGGGCCGCGTCGACGTCCGACAGCGCGGCGTGATGCTCGGGGTGCTCGTCGATCCACAGTGACGCCAGCGTTTCAATCGGCTGCATCGCTTGCCCGCTTTGGGCTTTGGCGTAGACCGAGCAGAAAAAGCGGCGCACGTCTTCTTGCGATGGGTCAAACATGGTGGTGTCCGGTTCGGATCTTGGGTTGGGGCATCAAAGTTGCCAGGCGGGCAGGCGCCAATTGCGCCACAGCGCCAGCCAACGCAGCCCTGCGGTGACGCCCACACAAGCCAGTAAAGCGAGCCAGCCAGGCGCGCCCAGCTGCCAGACGCCAACATAGCACCAGCCGCCGACAAAAGCACAGACAGCGTAGGGCTGGTGGTCACTGAACGTCGCCGGAATCTGGTTGCACACAATGTCGCGCAACACGCCACCAAAGACGCCGGTGATCAGTCCCATCAGCACCGCCACCAGGGCGGGCATGCCCGAGACCAGTGCCTGATGCACGCCGGTGGCGGTAAACAAGCCTAGCCCAAGCGCGTCAGGTATGGCGATGGTGCGCAAGGTGGTTTCAAAATGATGGCGGCGCAGGAACAGCATGCTCATCAGGCAGAGCGCCAGCACACCCCACAGCATTTCAACATGGCGCACCCAAAAGAACGGCCGCTCGTCGAGCAACAGGTCGCGCAAGGTACCCCCGCCAAAGGCGGCCAGAAACCCGACGACAAAGATGCCCACGGCGTCCAGCCGTTTGCGCGCGCCCTCCAAGACCCCTGACAAGGCAAACGCTGCAGTACCCGCGAGCTCGACCAGCAAGCGCAGCGTATCGCCCCATTGTTGAAAACTGTTCATCGCTGAATTGTCGCGTCATGGCTTGCGCCTGTGCGTCGCAGCAGATCAATGTCCCCTTCTCTTGGCGGTGACACGGTTGTCCGCGCTGCGCCCGGGTTGGTCGTAAGCGTCAACAATACGCGCCACCAGCGGGTGGCGCACCACGTCAGCACTGGTCAACCGACAAATGGCGATGCCCTCCACACTCTTGAGCACGCGCTCGGCGTCGATCAGGCCGCTGAGCTGCTCGCTGGGCAGGTCGATCTGGCTGACGTCGCCAGTGACCACCGCCTTGGAGCCAAAACCGATGCGCGTCAAAAACATCTTCATCTGTTCGGGTGTGGTGTTTTGCGCTTCGTCCAGAATCACAAACGCGGTGTTGAGCGTGCGTCCGCGCATGAAGGCCAGCGGCGCGATCTCGATGGTTTGGCGCTCAAACGCTTTTTGCACCGCATCAAAGCCCATCAGGTCGTAGAGTGCGTCGTACAGCGGGCGCAGGTAGGGGTCAATCTTCTGCGCCAGGTCGCCGGGCAAATAGCCCAGTCGCTCACCGGCTTCCACCGCCGGGCGGGTCAGCACAATGCGCTGCACCGTGCTGCGTTGCAGGGCGTCAACGGCCATGGCCACCGCCAGGTAGGTTTTGCCAGTACCTGCCGGGCCGATGCCCAGGGTGATGTCGTGGCTGGCGATGCAGTCAAGGTAATGCGCCTGGTTCATCGAGCGGGGTTTGAGGTCGGCGCGGCGCGTTTTCAGCGACGGTGCGTCGGTGCCGCCGACGTCGCCGTCACCCGAGAGCATCAACTGCACCGTGCGCGGCTCAATCGGGCGCGCGGCCATCTCGTACAGGGCTTGCAACATGTCCATGGCGCGCTTGGCGTTGACCTTCAGGCCGTCCACTTTGAACTGCTCATGGCGGTGTGCAATCTTGACCTGCAACGCGGTCTCGATGGTACGCAGATGCGCGTCCATCGGGCCACACAAATGGCCCAGGCGGGTATTGTTGGGAGGCGAAAAAATGTGGCGAAGAATCACGTTGATAATTCCAGAAAAAATGTCCCCCATGATAGGTAAAAAATGATCGGCAAACTCACAGGCCTGCTTGACAGCAAAAATCCGCCGCAAGTCATCATCGACTGCCACGGCGTCGGCTACGAGGTGCAGGTACCCATGAGCACCTTCTACAACCTGCCTGAGGTCGGCGCAAAGGTCGGACTGCTGACGCATTTTGTGGTGCGTGAGGACGCGCAAGTTCTGTACGGCTTTGCCAGCGCGGGTGAGCGCGAGGCGTTTCGCGAGCTGATCAAGGTCGGCGGTGTCGGCCCGCGCACTGCGCTGTCGGTGCTGTCGGGCATGAGCGTGGCCGAGCTGTCGCAGGCGATCACCTTGCAGGAACTCGGTCGCCTGATCAAGGTGCCCGGCATTGGCAAAAAAACCGCTGAGCGTCTGCTGCTGGAACTTAAAGGCAAACTCGGCCCAGACATTGGCGTTGTGGCCAGCGTGGCCAGCGACGCGCAGTCCGACATCCTGCAAGCGCTGCTGGCGCTGGGCTACAGCGACAAGGAGGCTGCCGCAGCCCTGAAGGCGCTACCCAAGGATGTGGGTGTCAGCGATGGCATCAAGCTGGCGCTGAAAAGCCTGGCTAGGTAGTTGTTGGACATGAATATCAACTCAACGATTTACGCTTTGAACTTGGTTTTCAGCCAATTGAGAAGCGCTCGTTGGTCAGCCGCAGTAGCACGTCGGACTTGCACCAGAAGCTTGTTGAGATCTGGTCGTTGCAGCGTGATGTTGGCTGCGCCCTCATTGCAAACTGAACAAATCGCTTTGAGATTATTGGCATCATCGGAGCCACCAAGGCTTTTGTCGATGACATGGCCAATGTGTAACCTCGTTTTTCGCGAGGGGTCGTAGGGATGGGGTTCACCAGCCACAGCACCGCACATTTGACAGGTGAATCCATTGCGATCCAGCACAAATGCCCGCGTCTCTTTGGATATGCCTCTGGCAAAAGCCGGTTGTGGTTTTGCTGTTTCGAGCAAGTACTGGCCGGGCTTGAGGTCAGACCGGTCATTGTTCGTCAGAATCAGATAGCCTTCTTCGGTGCGGAGTTCCCTGATACGTCTGGCCCATTCACTGATGTTGCCTGCTACCAACCGTAGTTCATCAGATTCCATCACACGCCCGAGATTTGCCAAAAAATGCGCGCGTAACCGCGCGCGAGCTCCTCGTGAGGGCAATGCAACCTTCGAACTGGTAGTGGCCATCATGCTGCCCTCTTGAATAATCTGGACGAAACTGCCTTTTCGATGGCTTGTGCGATTTGGGCGCTGACCGCTTGAGCCACGGGCGGAGGAAAGGCGTTGCCGACTTGACGGTACGTTGGCGTTTTCTTGCCAACAAATTGCCAGTCATCGGGGAATCCCTGTATGCGAGCGCACATGCGTACCGTCAATCGTGGTGCCCCAACAAAGTCAATCGAAGGTGCCTCATTGGCCAGCCCTCCCCCATCAACGCCAAGCGCGGCCCAAGCCTGTCGGGAGCGGGTAGGGCCAAGGTCAGGTCCGCCATGTTTTTTACTGCCCCCAACGAGCGTCGGTGCTATGTCGTTGGCCTGATTTCGCCAAGCATCTGCACCACGCCAGCCGCTGGCGTTCATCAGGTTGTGTAACAGTTGTCCAACGGTTGGAGGCAGCTGCATACTGGGCGCAGGCCAGCGAAAGTGCTCGGCAACCTCATGTCTCAGGGCAACGAAAACCACTCTGGGTCGTAATTGACTGACACCGAAATCTGCAGCGTTGAACAGGTGCCAATCTGTCCAGTAACCCATGGATTGCAGCTGCTGGGCGATTTTCTGTCGATAGTCCACAAAAACAGCATCCAGCAATCCGCGAACGTTTTCCAGCATAACTGCTTGTGGCCGCGTCTCACTGACAACTCTGATGGCGTGCGGAAACATGTCACGCGAGTCAGCAGCTCCAAGTTGTTTACCCGCTTTTGAGAATGGAGGGCAAGGCACTCCTCCTGCAACCAAATCGATACCGCGGTATGCAGAGGCATCAAACTCGGTTAAATCGCCTTCAATAACATTCCATTGCGGTCGATTTGCTCGCAGCGTACGACATGCAGCTTCGTCGATCTCTACAAGAGCCTGATGTTCAAAACCAGACTTTTCCAAGCCTTGTGCTTGGCCGCCAGCGCCGGCACATAATTCGAGGGAATTCATTTGTGTTTGTGACTGTATTTATTTACAGCTATATTATCTTCGTTTTTTGACCTTGGATATTTGTCCACCCGATACAACTGATTGATGTGTTGTTCAACTCCGCCCTCCAAGTTCATGGTGATTCGATTCGGTCAAGCGTGTGTCAAAGCGACTCGCTTCATATGCGGATTAGGTAACTCGTCAGTCACCCCAAAATCACTTTTCCCAACTTCATGCAGGATAACTTGAAATGAAAATCAACGCCTACTCTTTGTCGCGCATCACGTGGGCCGCTGCGGCGGCCTTGACCCTGCTGGCCAGTGCCGCGCAGGCTGCTGACAAGGTCAAGGTCGGCATGCTCAGCACGCTGTCTGGCCCCGGTGCCGGTTTGGGCGTTGACATTCGCGACGGTTTTAACCTGGCGCTCAAGCATTCGGCCGGCAAGCTCGGTGGTTTGCCCGCCGAGGTGATCGTCGCCGACGACCAGGGCAAGCCCGACGCCGCCAAGCAAACGGCGGAACGCTTGCTCAAGCAGGACAAGGTGGACTTCATGACCGGCGTGGTGTTTTCCAACGTGATGCTGGCCGTGGGCAAGCCGATTTTTGACAGCAAGACCTTCTACATCAGCGCCAACGCCGGCCCTTCGCAATACGCCGGCACCCAGTGCAACCCGTATTTCTTTAACGTGGCCTGGCAGAACGACAACCTGCATGAAGCCGTGGGCAAAACCGTGCAAGACAAAGGCTTCAAAAAGGTCGCCCTGCTGGCGCCCAACTACCCGGCAGGCAAGGACGCATTGGCTGGTTTCAAGCGCTATTTCAAGGGAGAGATTGCCTCAGAGGCCTACACCCCTTTGAACCAGTTGGACTACGGCGCTGAGCTGTCCAGGATGCGCGCCTCGGGTGCGGATGCGGTGTATATCTTTTTGCCCGGTGGCCTGGGCATCAACTTCATCAAGCAGTTTGTTGGTGCCGGTCTGTCCAAGGACATGACGCTGTTTGGGCCTGGCTTTTCAGCTGACGAGGACGTGATCCGCGCGGTTGGCGAGCCGATGCTGGGCATGTTCAACAGCTCGCAGTGGGCGCACGACATGCAAAACCCGGTCAACAAGCGCTTTGTCGCCGACTTCCAGAAAGACTACGGCCGCCTGCCTACCTTGTACGCCTCGCAGGGCTACGACGCGGCGCGGCTGATGGACGCGGCGGTGCGCGATGTCAAGGGCAACCTGACCGACAAGGCGGCGCTGCGCAAGGCCATTACCGCAGCCAAATTTGAGTCAGTGCGCGGTGCCTTCAAGTTCAACAGCAACGGCTACCCCATTCAGGACTACTACCTGCGCGTCATCACCCGCGACGCACAAGGGCGGGTGACCAACCGCACGCTCGGTACCGTGTTCAAAAACCATGCCGATGCCTACGCGGGCGAGTGCAAGATGCCCGCGCTGTAAGCGCCTGCGCTGCCGATGACGGGCTTGCTGGTTCTGGAGCAGTCGCTCAACGGGCTGCAATTTGGCTTGATGCTGTTCCTGCTGGCCGCCGGGTTGACGCTGGTGTTTGGCATCATGGACATGATCAACCTGGCGCACGGCTCGCTGTACATGCTGGGCGCGTACCTGGTGGCCAGCATCACGCTGGCCAGCGGTTCGTTCTGGCTGGGCTTGGGCGGTGGTGTGCTGGCCACCGCAGGGCTGGGCGCGCTGCTGGAGCTGACCGTGCTGCGGCGCTTTTATGCGCGGGACCATTTATCGCAAGTGTTGGGCACTTTTGCGCTGCTGCTGATGAGCAACGAGGCGGTGCGCATGATCTGGGGTGCACAGCCGATTGAACTGAGTCCGCCCGCGGCGCTGGCCGGGCCGGTGCAGTTGCTGCCGGGCTTGAGCTACCCGGCCTACCGACTATTCATCATTGCTGTCGGTTTGTTGGTGGCGCTGCTGCTGTACCTGCTGGTCACGCGCACGCGCTTGGGCATGCAGGTGCGCGCCGGTGCGGCCAACCGCGAGATGGCGCTGGCCATGGGTGTCAATGTGCAGCGCCTGTTTACCGCTGTGTTTGCGCTGGGTGCCGCGCTGTGCGCCGTGGCGGGTGGCCTGCTGGGGCCGCTGCTGGCGGTGCAGGCCGGCATGGGCGAGAGCATTTTGATTCTGGCCTTTGTGGTGATCGTGATCGGTGGCATCGGGTCGATCCGGGGTGCGCTGCTGGGTGCCTTGCTGGTGGGGGTGGTTGACACCGCTGGGCGAGCATTGATTCCCTTGGTGGCCGAGCTTCTGGTAGGGGCCGAGGCAGCCTCTAGTGCTGCGCCCGCGTTGTCCTCCATCCTGATCTACCTGCTGATGGCGGGTGTGCTGTTTTTTAGGCCGCAAGGCCTGTTTCCTGTGCATGGCTAGCTCTGAAAAAAAGAGCAATCCGGTGCTGCTAACGCACCCAGGTTTGCTCGACCACCCGCTGCCACGCTGGCCCAGTGTGCTGTTGCTGCTGGCCTTGCTGGCGCTGCCAATGATGCTGGTTGCGATGGGGCAAGATTTTTATGTCGGTGTGGCCAGCCGCATCCTGATTTTTGCCCTGGCTGCCAGCAGCCTGAACCTGATTCTGGGTTTTGGCGGCATGATCAGTTTTGGCCACGCAGCCTTTGTTGGCATTGGTGCCTATACGGTGGGCATCCTGATGCAGTACGGGGTGGACTCGGCCTGGCTTGCCTGGCCCCTGGCGTTGTTGGTGGGGGCGCTGTTTGCGTTGCTGATGGGTGCCATCAGCCTGCGCACACACGGCGTTTACTTCATCATGATCACGCTGGCGTTGGCCCAGATGCTGTATTACCTGATGGTCTCGCTCAAAACCTATGGCGGTGATGATGGTTTGTCACTGCCGGGCCGCTCAAGCCTTGGCTTCGGGATTGATCTGGCCAGCGATGGCACTTTCTATTACACCGTGCTGGCCTTGGCGGTGGCGGTGTTTGTTGGCCTGCAGCGCTTGCTCAACGCGCCGTTTGGTCATGCGCTGCAGGGCGTGCGTGAAAACGAGCCGCGCATGGCGGCGCTGGGCTTTGACGTGCTTCGCATCAAGCTCATCGCGTTCACGCTGTCCGGGTCGCTGGCCGCGCTGGCAGGTGCGCTGCTGGCCAATCAGGCGGGCTTTGTCAGCCCGTCGATGATGCAGTGGAGCGAGTCGGGCATGCTGATGATCATGGTGATTCTGGGTGGCGTGGGTCAGTTGTATGGCGGCTTTGTCGGCGCGGTGGTGTTCATGCTGCTGGAAGAGGTCTTGAGCACCGTCACCATTCACTGGCAACTGGGGCTGGGTGCCGTGCTGCTGGCCGTGGTGTTGTTGGCACCAAACGGGTTGCTGAGCCTGGGCGCCAAGCGGGGCGCGCCATGATGCACAGCACGCTGCTGCAGTTGGACGGTGTGGTCAAGCGCTTTGGTGCGCTGGCGGCTACCGACCACGCCCAGCTTTCTGTGCGTTCAGGCGAGATTCACGCGCTGATCGGCCCCAACGGCGCCGGCAAAACGACGTTGATTCACCTGATCTCAGGCGCCTTGGCGCCTGATGCCGGATGCATTCATTTTGATGGCATGGATGTCACGCCGATGCCAATGCACCAGCGGGTGCGTCACGGGTTGGCGCGCTCGTACCAGGTCACCAGTATTTTCAAACGCCTGTCGGTGCTGGATAACGTGGCGCTGGCAGTGCAAGCGCATGCGCCGGGCAGTCGCAACGTTTGGCGGCTGGCGCGCTGTGACAGCGAACGCTACGACATGGCCGCCGAGGTGGCAGCGCGGGTCGGTCTGAGGCACCAGTTGCAGCACCTGGCGGGCAGCTTGTCGCATGGGCAGCAGCGTCAGTTGGAAGTGGGTTTGGCGCTGGCCACGCGACCCCGGTTGCTGCTGCTGGACGAACCCATGGCCGGCATGGGCCC